>Ga0157375_10000017_pt1 | contig 286152 bp, 231 predicted proteins | sample M35metaG_FD_115311 | JGI IMG/M metagenome (GOLD analysis project Ga0157375, IMG submission 115311) | Miscanthus rhizosphere microbial communities from Kellogg Biological Station, Michigan, USA - M3-5 metaG | ecosystem: Host-associated > Plants > Roots > Rhizosphere > Soil | place: USA...
AAGTACGTGCGGTCATAACTGCCGAACCACACGCACGAAAAATGCAGAGCGCTCGAATCAAAGGAAAGTTTCTACTCCAACTAATATCCGCTTGGGTTTGACCGCTCCAAACGCTTCGCGGGTTTTGTTACGTAATAGTTCCTTCCGCCTTCCCTCAAACACTCCAACGTTCGTGCTTTCGCAGGACGGCTTTGACTTCGATTAACAAATCGAGTTGCGCGAATGTTTCGTAGGTTCCCTGGTGCGGCCAGGAGCGCAGGAGGCCGAGTTTATCCCGGTTCCGATACCAATACGCAACCTGCTCGACGGCGGCTTGCTCGAGGTCGCCGGGCAGGGAAGTCTGGCCCGCGGCGGGAGTGTCGCCCGGCAATACGTAGCCGCCCGAATAAGTGACGCGGGCTTGCTCGCGGAAATTGCCCAGCGGCGCGGCAAGCGAGAGCACACAGGCATGGCGAATTAGATATTCGACGCCGGTTTGTTCCATCCACCCGCCGGTTTCGTCCGTCTTGAGCTCGAACTTGCTGACGTTCTCGATCGGGTAAAGCGCAGGGCGCAATTCAATTTCTTCGGCCCCAAACTCCTCCGTGGCATCGGTCGCCCGGGCAAAGACGCGATTGCATTCGCTATCAAAACGCGCGCTGACAGCTTTGATGGCGTTGGCCAGCAGCGTGTCGTAATCGGTGATGGTAATCGCAAGGCGCGATTTGATTGTATTAAGTTGTGTGAGCATTTTGGTTTGTGTGTTTGGGGTGACGTTTGTAGTTTGATCTTTTTTCGTCCTCATCCTCGTTCTCGTCCTCGTCCTTCGATCCCGTTTTACCCCAGACAAAGATCGAGGAGGAGGACGAGAACGAGGACGAGGAGGAGTAAGATTGCCCGGCGCGAGAAAAAACATCCTCGCGCCGGGTTCCTTTCAGGCCGGTCAGCTCGCGGCGGTAATCATCGCCGCAGTGGCATCCGTCACAGCGCCGAGAGCCTGCGAGGAATCATTTTGGTATCCGTGCAATTCGACGCGGCGAAGTCCGTTTGTGCCCGTCTGGATTGCGAGTGACGAGACGGACGTATTTGCGCCAAGCGAAGAGCGTGAAAAGCGCTCGCCTGTCGGACTGGCGTATGTGAGCACCTGGCAGCCGCACAGGAGCGAAGAGGCCAGGGTGATAGTTGTTGCGAGAGTGAATGGGATGCGGAACAGTCCTTTGTGGAGAATTAACAGCGTCAAGGGTACGTCAAACAGGAGCGCGAACCGTCTCCGGTTCGCACCGCGCTTCAGTTGAAGAGACCTTTAGATACACGAACTCTTGCCCCCTGACCGCTAAAGTGCCACTCTTCAAGCCCAATCCATGAATCCACGACATACCCGGAAAACGGGATTCACGCTGATTGAATTGCTGGTGGTGATCGCCATCATTGCGATCCTGGCTGCCATGCTCCTGCCGGCTTTATCGCGAGCAAAAACAAAAGCCAAGGAGACGAACTGCCTTTCCAATTTCCGACAATGGACGATCGCAATTCAGATGTATGCCAATGATTATAAAGGACGTTTTCCGATGTATGGGAACATTGGGAACAATCCCTGGGACCTCGCCTCACCAATGGTTCCCGGAATGCTTGAGTACGGGCTGACGGTGCCGATGTGGTTTTGCCCGGTTCGCGCGGTTGAGTTTCAGGAAGCTAACAAGTGGTTTATGACCACTGCCAAGCGCACGATCGGCAACAATAAGGATTTGCTGGACTATTATAATGCGCGCTTTGGGTTTGGTTTTGTCATCCTGCAACATTCATGGTGGGTTCCACGCAGCGGGATCAGCAGTTTCCTGGTCATGGGTTTTGGGCAGGTTCATACGAACAGCACCTCGGTGCCTTATGCGGCGCGGCAGGAAGATGCGGGTGCTTCAATCAATCCAGTGATAACCGACACGCTCATGTATCCCGGCTTTGTGACGAATGTCGCTCAAGCATATGGCGGGCACCCCGGTAAAGCGGGCGATTCCGGCTTCCAAATGCAAGGGACTGCTGCACAGTCCATCTGTTTGGGCTTCGGAGATGGTCATGCGGCGCTTGTGCCTGCAAGCAGAATCACCTGGCGCAATTATGGGAACTGGACGAGTTTTTATTGAAGAAAAACGATATCCTGCGAGGACAAATATCCAATGCCATCAGAATGGATCTGAGAAAGGCACGCTCAGCATTGGCAGAATTTCTGTCCCAAGGGACATGCGAAAATAGCCCAACGTTTCAACGTTGGGCTATGTTGCGGACAAGAGTGCCACAAGAACGGTCTGCGCTCCCAACCACCAAAACTCCGCTGGACTCTGAGATCGCGGTCTGTTTTCATCTGAGGCCGTAACAAGAGTAGAGGACGAGATGCCACTAACCTCCATGAACGAACTGCTCGCAACTGCCCGGTCGGGCGGATACGCAGTTTGTTATTGCGAGTCCTGGAACCTGGAATCTTTTCAGGCAGTGGTCGAGGCTGCCGAAGAGATGGGCTCTCCCATCATTGCCGGGTTCAATGGCGGCTTTTTAGGTCATGCCTCGAGGCAAAGACCAGAAAGGCTTTCTTATTACGCGGGCTTAACCACTGCGTTGCAGAAAAGTTCGGCTCAGGTGGCTTTTATTTTGAATGAGACCGATGATTTCGAGCAGATCCAGGAGGGAATCGAGTTGGGCTTCAACGCTGTCATGGTCGAAAACGAACATTTGGGCCTGGAAGATTACCGGCAACTGGTGAAGAAAGTTGTGCGTATTGCCCATGCCAAAAATGTATCGGTCGAGGCGCAAATTGGCTGCTTGCCGGGTGGCAGCGAAGGCGGGCCTGCCGGTGAAGTCACGGACCCGAAAATGGCGCGCGCATTCGTAGAAGATACCGGAATCGACGCGTTGGGAGTCGCCATTGGCAATGTTCACATTTTGACCCGGGGAAAAGCGTCCATCGATTTGGGGCAATTGGCAAAAATACGCGAGGCGGTCGATTTGCCGTTGGTTATTCATGGCGGCACAGGTTTTCCGCCCGAGCATGCCCGTGAGGTGATTGCCCTTGGGGTGGCAAAGTTCAATTTTGGCACCAACCTTAAACAAACCTATCTGGCCACTCTGCGCGCAGGCTTGGCACAATACAGCGAACCCATGAATCCTCATCCATTTTTGGGAATGGGAGGCAGCAAGGATATCCTCGTCGCCGCCCGTGAGGCGGTGAAACAACGTGTGAAGGAACTGAATCGCAACTACAGCCTGCGCTAATACGTCATGGAACTGAAAATGAAAATGCCAGACCTGGCCACGACCGACTCGGATATCCGGCTCCTGCGTTGGTTTTCCCAACCTGGCCAGGCGGTCCAGCGCGGGCAGCCACTCTTCGAGGTTGAGACCGACAAGGCGATCTCACAGGTGGAATCGATCGCGACCGGAATTCTTAAAGAAGTGCGCGCGCCGGCAGACAGTTTGGTTTCAGCCGGCCAGGTGATCGCGGTGTTTGAACTTCAGAGCCAGGGCTCTGGGACTTCGGCAATTGATCCTGCGCCCATCACGGCGTCGCCCGTCAAAGTTATCGCCTCTGCTCCATCCGCCGTAGCCCAGAAAATCCTCGGTAGAGGTTCCGAGCTCGCTCGAGATAAAATTCAGGGTCCGGCTCTGCAGCCTCTTGCTCCAGCGATCACCTACGAACGATCTTTCCTCCTGTCGCTTTACGAACGTATGGTGCTGATCCGCGAATTCGAAGAGCGTGTAAAGTTTCTGTTCCTGGAAGGCACCATGCCCGGAACAATCCACCAATGCCAGGGACAGGAGGCAACCGCAGTTGGTGTTTGCTTTGCCCTCCAACCAGATGATTGGATTACCTCGACCTTCCGCGGTCATGGACATGCCCTGGCTAAGGGACTCACGCCGCAGGAGTTGCTCGACGAGCTGTTCGGAGCAATTACCGGATGCTGCAAAGGCAAAGGCGGTTCCATGCACGTCGGTAACATGGATAAGGGAATGGTGCCCGGGATCGCCATCGTCGGTGGCGGCATCCCTCTCGCTGCAGGCATGGCCCTTGCGTTCAAAATGCAAAAAAGCCCCCGGATCGCCGCTTGCTTTTTCGGTGATGGCGCCGTTGCTGAAGGCGCTTTTCATGAGGGCGTCAACATGGCTGCGTTGTGGAATTTGCCCGTCATATTCGTTTGCGAAAACAATCTCTATGGCGCATCGACTCACATTAGCAAAGTGATGAGGAACACGCGCGTCTCGGATCGTGCCGCCGCCTACGGCTTTCGCGGCGAAACGGTCGATGGCAACGATGTGCTCGCCGTTTACGAGGCCACCCGGCAGGCTGCCGTGGATTGTCGTGCAGGAAACGGCCCGGTTCTGCTTGAGCTGCTGACCTATCGGCGCACCGGTCATTCGCGTCGCGATCCCTGCCATTACCAGCCCACTGATGAGCGGGAACTTTGGTTCAGCCGCGATCCTCTGGATCGCTTTGCGGATTGGATGAGTCAAAACGTGGCAGTTTCTTCGAGTCTCCTGGCACAGGTTAAAGCCCGAGTCGAGGCTCAGATTAATGAAGCCGTCCGCAAGGCCAAAGAGGCTCCTCTGCCGACGTTGAATGATTTGAATACCGATGTTTTTGCCTGAACCAAAAATTTTCAAACTTTTAGGACTCGAGAAAACCGTGACCCGATGAAACGATTTGGAATTGCTGAGGCCTTGCGCGAAGCCATCCAGGAAGAAATGGAGAGGGACAATCGCGTTTTTTGCATCGGCGAGGATATTGCGGTGCCCGGAGGCTGGGGCGGCGCATTCACAGTAACCCTGGGTTTGGAGAAAAAATTTCCCGACCGCATGCTCGATGTTCCGATCGCCGAGTTAGGATTTTTTGGCGTCGCGATCGGCGCTGCTCTTATGGGCATGCGACCGATCGTGGATGTCCAGTACGGCGACTTCCTGCTGCTGGCGAGCGATCAAATCATCAATAATGCCGCCAAAATGTGTTACATGTCCGGCGGGCGAGCCAAAGTGCCGCTGGTCATGCGCGCGCCCATTGGGGCAACGGGTCGAGGCGCGCAGCACGCGCAGAGCTTGGAGCGTTTTTTCACCGGAGTCCCTGGACTGAAAATCGTAGCGCCTTCGAACGCCTACGACGCGAAGGGTTTGCTTAAAGCAGCGGTTCGCGACGACAATCCAGTGCTGATGTTTGAGCACAAATTACTTTACGGCTCGAGAGGCGCTCGCGCCGAACCCGGCGCTACCGATGCAACCAGCGAAATTCCCGAAGAGGACTATACCGTGCCGCTCGATAAAGCGGTCCGCCGCCGCGAGGGCTCGCACGTCACCATTCTTGCCTGGCTGCTCATGTTGCATCACGCCACTGCCGCGGCGAATATTCTTTCAAACGAAGGCATCGAGGTCGAAGTGTTGGATGTCCGCAGCCTGTCGCCTTTGGATTACGAAACCATCGGCACATCCGTCCAAAAAACTCGACGGGCAATCATCGTGGAAGAAGGACCAAAAGCCGGGGGTGTCGGCGCGGAATTAGCGGCTGGGATCATGGAACGGTTTGGGAAGAATCTGCTGTCGCCGGTGACGCGCGTCGCTTCGCCCGATATTCCTGTCCCTTTTACGCCAATTTTGGAAAACGCTTACCGGCCGGATGTAGCGAGGATCGTTGATGCGGTCCGGCGGGTGGTGACGAGTTAATTACCTTTGTCGTTTCCATCGATGAATTCTGCCGACAAACGTTCGACAAAGGATCTCGACAAAGGTGTCGACGAAGATCTTCGGATCTCGACAAAAAGGTCGATGAATGAACCGACAAAGTAATCGACCAAGCAATCCGGTTTACTCGATCCCGAATTGCTTCTGGATTTGTTCGAGCGAGCTGCCTTTGGTTTCCGGCATGATCAGACAAACCCAGGCGAGCTGGGCCACCATGCACAGGGCGTAAAAAGCGAAAATGATGTGCCCGCCAAATTGCGCCGCAATGACTGGGAAGCTCCATGAGATCGCCGCGGCCATGACCCAGTGCGTAAAGCAGCCCAATGCCTGCCCGCGCGCTCGAACCCGGTTGGGAAAAATCTCGCTGATGAACACCCAAATGACCGAGCCCTGGCCAACAGAATGGGACCCGATAAACACCAGCAGGCTGATGAGCAGCAGTTTGCCTTCTATGTGAGCATAAAAAGCGTAGGCCGTTGCGCCAAGGCTTAGAATATATCCTACCGAGCCGGCAATCATCAGTTTGCGGCGTCCGAAATGATCGATCAGCGCCAATGGAGCGAAGGTGAACAGCAATAAGGTCAAGCCGATGATGACGGACTGCAAGAGTGCCGATTCCACTCCCGCACCCCCCATCTTGAAGATATAAGCGGTGTAATAAATGATCGCGTTAATACCCGAGAGTTGGTTGAAGATGGCGATCGCCATGGCCAACTGGATCGGCTTGCGGTACTTCCGGGTGAAGAGCCGCTCTTCCAAACTGTGGTGGTCCAGGTCCAGCGAGGCCTGGATTTGCTTGATTTCGTCCTCGACGCTTCCCGCGTCGGTGCCGCATTGCTCGAGAACAGTTCGCGCCTCCTCGACGCGTCCACGCGCCAGAAGCCAGCGCGGACTTTGTGGAGCGCCGAACAACAAACAAAAGAACGCCACCGACGGCAGCGCCATAACCGCAAACATCCAGCGACATTCATTGTCACCGAGGTGAAGTCGTCCAATGATGTAATTGGATAAATAGGCCAGCAGGATCCCCAGCACGATATTGAACTGCGTAATGGCCACCAACCGGCCCCGAAATCGCGCCGGCGAAATCTCAGCAATGTAAAGTGGCGAAACCACCGACGCCCCGCCTACTGCTAACCCGCCCAGAAACCGGAAAAACATAAATGACCACCAGTTCCAAGCCAGAGCGCAGCCGAGAGCGGAGACACAAAAGAAAATCGCTATCACGTAAAGTATGCCGCGCCGGCCCAGGGAATCCGCCGGGCGACCTACTCCAATTGAGCCAATGATGGTTCCAATCAGCGCGCTCGAAACCGTGAAGCCAAGCGTGAAGTTCGTCAGCGCAAACTGATTCTTTAGCCAATCGGTTGTGCCGGAAATCACCGCTGTATCGAAACCGAAAAGCAAAGCCCCCAACGCCGCAACCAGCGCGCTGCTGAGCACACGCCCCGTGAGACGGGACGATGGCTGCGGAATTTCAGCTTCCATGGCAGAGATGGTTGGTTGCATGTGAAAGGGGGTTGAACGTTCGTTCAAATGATCATGAGAATCCTGTGAGACTTGAAATGCTGAGCCAGAATGTCAATGGCAATCGGGCGACTCGCCTCAAAAAAAATCTTATTCGGACTGCGAGCCGTCCGTGGCTTGCAGCAACGTCCGCAAACAGCACGGTTTCGGATTAGCTCGCCGCGCTTGTCCTTTCCAGTTGGCTCGAGCCGAGGACGTCTCGCGGTCCGGTGGATAACCTAACGTCGAGAAAATCGTCCAGCGAGCCGACGGCTGGCCAGCCATGTGTTGAAATTATCGAGCACCACGGCAGCGATGACCACTGCGCCGATGATGATCTGGCTGTAATTCTGATCAATCCCGAGGATCACAATGCCGCTGCTGATCATCTGGATAACCAGCGCACCCAGGACGGCTCCAAGCGCTGAGCCCTTGCCGCCCGTCAAACTGGCGCCCCCGACCACAGCCGCGGCGATGACGTTGAGTTCATATCCTTGGCCGTCGCCCGAACTGCCTGCCCCGTAGTACCCAATTGAAAGCAATGCGGCGATGCCGGCGGTTAAGCCGGATAAAAGGTAAACGCTCAGTTTTACACGCCCGACCTGGATGCCGCTGAAGCGGGCGGCCAGCTCATTGCCTCCGGTCGCATAGACGCGGCGTCCGGCAGCGAGGCGTCCCAGGAAGATGCTTCCGGCGATCGTCACAAGCAGCATGACTGCAAGCGGTACAATGCTGAGACTGTTGCCCACTTCGTAACGGATGAGCCCGCGAAATGCCGGCGGGAAACCGCCAATCGACTGCCCCTTGCTGATCACAAATGCGATTCCACGGAGCATCGCCATTGCCCCGAGCGTGATGATGAAGGGATGCACGCGCAAAGTGACGATCAGTCCACCATTGACCAGGCCGCAGAGCGCGGCCGTTCCCACCGCGGCCATTGTGCCGAGAGCTATGCCTGGCAAGGGCGGACCGGAGCCTGCCGGGCCGCTGGGGCCATAATGATGCAGCACGAGAGCCCCAACAACCGACGCGAGCGCGTAAATACCGCCTACCGACAAATCGATGCCTCCGGCAATAATCACTATCGACATGCCCACGGCCATGATGGCAATGAAACTGGTATCCTTGGCCAACTGGGCGAGATTCTGCGCGTTGAGAAATTTGTTCTTCTCAATCGACTGCGGAACCCGATCACCAGCGGCATCGGTCGTGAACACGCGTTGACGGGTGCCGTCCGGACCGGTCTCAAAAACCGGCATTGCGACACGGCCACTGAAGAGAGTCAGGAAAGTGGCAAGCGCCAGGATGACAAGAAGGAGCCCGCTTTCCTGAAAACGCAAAGCGGAACGGAGCCGCGGAGACATCAGTAATGCGCCAATGGTTGCGAGCCGAGCGGGCAATTCCCGCTTTGAACGGCCCATTTTTTACCCCCTGCAATCCGCAACGAATCACGTATCAGAGGCATTAGCTTATTTCGCCAGCCATTTATCCCAATTCTTGGCGAAGGCATCGACATTTTGCAAAGTCACGGGCGTGAGTGGAGTGTTCTCGATCGGCCCGGGAACCTTTTTCTTCAAATGAATTCGTTCGATCATCCGCGCAACGGAATTGTAACCGTACCCGTAAGCATCTTGCGAGAGCAACAGTTGGACGTGTTTGCTCCGCACGTAAGCCAGTTCCGGCGGCAAGCCATCGACAGCGACGCAAAGGATCGAACCGGGAGGCCAGTTCAACGCCTTCTCGGTGAACAGAGGCCAGCCGCCGAGCAATCCCCACCCGGTGATTTCCGGATGCGCCTGCATGACCTGTTCGATTTTGGCTACAGCATCTTGTGGCGTCTCCTTATGATAATAAATATCAAGCAGCTTGATTCCCGGATATGCCTTGGCTGCGCTGCGAAATCCGCCGGCACGTTGTTGCAGATTTGCGGCGTTCGGATTTCCATCGATTGCCGCCACGATGCCTTTCCCTTTCAACAATTTGGCGAGTTCTATAAAGGTTTGTTTGCCACATTCAAAGTCGTCAATTCCGAGGGCAAGGAAGCGCTTGCTGGCGGGTGCATCGCCGGAGAAGGTGAGCACGGGAATGCCGCCCGCGTCCGCTCGATTGATCGCATCGTTAAGTTTGTTGGCGTCCGAACTTGAAATAATAATTCCATCCACGCCGGCCAGCACCATTTGCTCGATGTAATCGGCCTGCTTCTGGGCGTCCTCCTCGTTGGGAGTGCGCCAGTCGATCTTGATCGTGATGCCGTACTTGGAGCCCAATTCCCGCGAGGCGGCATTGGCACCCGAACGTGCTGCTTCGAAGAACTGATTCCCCTGTGATTTTGCGATCATCCCAAAAGTGTATGATTTCTTTTCGGCAGCCGGGCTGGGTTTGGTGGTGCCAAGGACAAGACCGATTGCTACGCAAGCGAGGAAAGAGACGCGCATATTGCTAAATGATCGAAATTGAATTCTCAAATCTTGCATGAAGTTAGTTTTGGCTTCGGATTGACGTTACGCCGCCGCAGCCAGGCGGCAAGAGGATTTTTGTGTAAATAGAAGGCTCGACCGAATGTAAGATCGCTACTTGGCTCTCATAAACGTCCATCTCCAGCAGGGTACAATAAATGCTTATCCCGGCCAAGTGTAGGTCTATGAGAATTGGCGAAGTTACAAAAGCGCGAATCGTCCTTGCGGTCGTATTTGGCGTCCTGATTGGGGTGGCAGAAGCCATTGCCATTAAGCATATAAGTCTGGCAGGGCTGAACGTTGCCCTTTTTTTGATCGGAACTGCCGGGGTGGGCTTGCTGAGTTGGTGCGCCGGTCAATTCATCAAGCCCCTGGCCAAAGGCCCTGTTCCCGTTGTCGCGAGTCCGGATGCCATAGCTCGGGACCAAAACGAGAAATATTCGAGCGAAGATCCCTTAATTTTTCCGCTCAGTCCTGTGGAGAGCGAGAACGCGACGGCGGGCTTGGAGGGTGAAACCAAAGCGTTGTCTTCTGCGACGGTGACGAAGCGAGAAGTTGCAATGTGAATTGATCACGCGTGTGCGTTTTCATTTCTGTCCTGCAGGAGAGGCATCGCTGGCAGTGGGCAATTGCTTGTCGAACCAATCCGCCATTATTTTTACCTCTTCATATATAGTCATCCATGGGTGGCCGCCGCCTTTTTTGATGATGAGTTCGGCAGAACCTCCCGCGCTTTTTAGCACTTCAACCATTTTTTGCGACTGTTGCAACGGCACGGTTGGGTCGGCATCACCATGAATGAGTAGAAAAGGAACGGGTTTTGTTTTCACAAGGCGTGCTGGTGAAATTTGTTCCGCCTTTTCTTTCATTTCCTCATCCGAATGTCCTTTGGATCCGCCGAGAAAAAGTAGTTCACCGATAACTGCAAGATTCGCGGGCTTGCCATCCCAATCCAAAAAGTCAGTTGGAGGAAAGAATACCGCCGCAGCTTTCACAGAGGTGCCGGCACGTGCGGCTGAACCTTCACCTTTTGGCTCTTCGGGGGTCACAGCAACCAGCGTGGCGAGGTTGCCTCCCGCCGAAGCTCCCGTTATGCCCAGGCTATCTGGATCGATCTTGTATTCGGTTGCATGCTGTTTCACATAGCGAATTCCGGTTTTGACGTTGGCGGCCATCTCCAGGCCCGTGTAACGCGTTCGCGAACCCGGGCGAAGAGCAAACACAGTATAACCCCGAGCGCAGAAAATTTGATAAATCCGTCCCATCGTGTGTTCGCGAATCTTACCGCGATCTGAAAAAAAGGCCCCGCTGACCACATCGATGATCGCAAGCCCATTGGATTTCCCTTTTGGTGTGAAAACATCCATCAACAAGCCCGTGCCATGCACTTCTCCATACACGACATCAATTTTTTGGTCGTACGAAACCGAATCCTGTGCCGGCACAGCAGAGGCGGCAAAGAGAAGAATGGAAAAAGTGTAGGTGGCTAGATGGCGCATGTTCATTTGATTAGGCGGCCAGAATGCCTCACTGCCAGCAGATGCGCAAGCCAAGCCAGGAATTTAACGGGAAACCAATCGTGAGGATCTCCTCCTCGTTCTCATTCTCGTCCTTCGTCCCTCAATCTTGTTCTGGAGCGACGACAGGCCGAATCAAAGATCGAGGAGGAGGACGAGAACGAGCATGAGGACGAAAAGAGCTAAGCCAAAAAACAGAGATCGCGAAGAACGCTCGTCCTCGTTCTCGTCCTTCGTCCTCGATCTTGTTCTGGAGTGACGAAAGGCCGAAACAAAGATCGAGGAGGAGGACGAGAACGAGCACGAGGACGAGAAGAGCTAAGCCAAAACACCGAAACCGCGACGAAGATGGTTTATTTGATTCCCGGGTTGCCGCACCTTAGTTAGACTCCAACTTTGCAATCCATTCTTATGAACTCATGACCAGACGTAAATTGCTCGTTACCGGAGCGAACGGTTTTGTTGCAGGAAGCATCTTAGCTCAGGCGGATAACCAATGGGAGGTACACGCCGTCTCACGCAGCTCCGCTCCAACACTTCCGCAAAACATCCGCTGGCACACTTTTGACATCCTGCAAACCGGCGTCTCCGAGAAAGTGTTTTTGGAGATCAAACCGGATGTTATCATTCATACCGCCGCGGCCGCCGATATCGATTTCTGCCAATCAAATCCCCAGGTCGCGCGAGCGGTAAATGTCGAGCTGACACGGAAGCTGGCCGGACTGTGCGCGGGCGCGAAAACTCGTTTGGTGCTCTGTTCCACGGACACCATCTTTGACGGTGAACATGCGCCCTACGACGAAGATCATGCTCCGGGTCCGGTGAACATCTATGCCGAAACCAAAGTCGAAGCGGAGCAAATCGTCAGCGGACTTGGTCCTCAGGGTATCATTGCGCGTTTGGCGCTGGTGATGGGCTTGCCCCTGATGGGAAGCGGCAATTCATTCCTCGTCCGCCTGATTGACTTGTGGACCGCTGGAAAGATAGTTGGTGCGCCGGAGCATGAGATTCGCACCCCGGTGGACGTCATCACTGTGGGCAACGCATTGCTCGAACTGGCCGACGGCACTCATCAGGGAATTTTTCATCTGGCTGGGTTGAGCCGGGTGAATCGGCTCGAATTAAATCGAATCATCGCGGCACGATTTGGTTTTCCCTCGCACCTGACAGTTGCCCAGCCTGCGGCGCCGGGCCGCGCGCCCCGACCTCGAGACGTTTCTTTAAGCACCGGCAAAACCGGTTCAGAACTGAAAACACCAATGCGAACAATCGAGGAAGGACTTTCCTTAATCCTGGACCGCAGGCATGCTGCGAAAGCCGAATGAAAACTTTCGAACTGAATAAAGCCACCGGTCCCGCAGCTTCCATGAGCCCTCCGAAAATAAAATTCGATTTGCAGATAAAATACGGCTCAGAGTACGGTGCTGAAGAGGAAAAGGCTGTGCTGCATGTGCTTCGCCAGGGGGCACCCACGAGCGGTGAGGCCTGCATCGAGTTTGAGCGCAACTTCGCCGCTTATTGTGGCGCAGCTCATGCGCGGGCGGTGAGCAATGGCACCGCGGCTTTATTTCTTTCGTTAGTGGCGCTCGACATTAAACGTGGCGATCGAATCCTGACAACGCCCATGACTTGGATTGCCACAGCAGCGGCCGGGGTTACCTTGGGCGCGGAGGTGGATTTCGTGGATATCGATCCGCGCACCTGCAACATCGATGCGGCCCAAATCGAATCCAAACTCACTCCAAAGACCAAAGCGATTTTGCCCGTGCACCTTTATGGCCAATGCTGCGACATGGATGCCATTCTGGCGATTGCACAACGGAATGGAGTAGCGGTCGTCGAGGACGCTTGCCATGCGGTCGGCGCAGAATATAACGGTCGCAAAGCAGGCAGCATGGGTGCGACCGGCTGTTTTAGCTTTCACGAGCAGAAGAACATCTCGACCCTTGGAGAAGGCGGGATGGTGGTCACCAATGACGCCGCTATTTTCGAACGCATAGCCCTTTATCGTTCCCATTGCACCCGGGTTTATGGCCGAAGCACAAAGTATTGTTCGCTGGATGAATCACGTTTTCCAATGGGCAAAAAGTTCTGGTGGCAGGACTTTGACGATTGCGGCTACAACTTCCGCATGACGGACATTCAGGGTGCCGTCGGTGTCGTGCAGTTGCGCAAACTGGATGCGCTCAATCAACACCGGATTGATAATGCCGCCTACCTCACGGCTGGGCTTCGTGATGTTGCTGGAATCACGCTGCCGACCGTCAGCCCTGGCTGCAAACATGTGTTCCATCTGTATCCCATTCAAATCGATCCTGACAATTTCGGCTGGACCAGAGACGACTTTATCCATGCAATGCTTTTCGAAAAGGAGATCAAAGTAGGGACGCACTACACTCCACTGCATTACGCTTCCGCTTTCAAAAAACGAGGCTTCCGCAAAGGACAGTTCCCGGTTGCCGAAGCGGTTGCGGATCGTTTAGTGACTTTGCCAATCAACCCGCGCCAGCCTCGGGAGGCGCTGGATTATCTAATCGAGAGTATCCGGGACTTAAGCCGTGGGTAACGTTTTTGCCTCATTGCACTTTGGATTCCCAGGGAGCCGCTGCTGCTAAAAACTGATGCCCGGCAATTCCGTCACCGCATTATCCCCTGCACAACTGACTTGGCGGTGGCGTATTCTCATCTCCAGCTATTTCGCTTACGGTGGTTATTACCTCACGCGAAAAACCTTCACCATTTGCAAGACGACAATCGCAAAGGATCTGAACTGGCAGCTAGGCGACACCGCGCACATTTGGACTGCTTACCTTGTCGCCTACATGCTTGGAATGTTCATCAACAGTTTTATCGGTCGCCGCTGGGGCCCGCGTGTTTTGCTGCTGGGTGGTCTGGGCGTATCGATTTTGATCAATATCATTTTTGGTTTTGCCAATTCCTTTTCCACATTTCTTGTTTTCATGTTTTTCAATGGATTGGTTCAGGCCAGCGGCTGGCCGGGAAGTGTCGGCGCAGTCGCTCACTGGCTGCGTCCCGCCGAACGCGGTACGGTTATGGGCTTTTGGTCCACCAATTATCTTTTTGGCAACATGCTCGTCAAATCGGTCGGCGGATTTTTGCTCGGGCATTATGGCTGGCGCTGGTCGTTTTGGGGCTGCACGGTTTTAAGTTTTGGCGTTTGGTGGCTGATCTTCTTCTGGCAGCGAACCCGGCCACAGGATGTGGGACTCGACCCCATTATCGGGGAGCAATCCGCTGAGCAGCGCGCAGTCCACGCTTCACAATCTGATCGGGTCACGCTTAAGCAATACGTGGAATTGGCCGCGAACCCAATCATCCTGGCAATGGGAGCAAGCTACTTCTGCATCAAATTCCTCCGCTACGCGCTGGATTCATGGCTGCCATCCTTTTTAAACCTTCAAGGGATGGATGTGGCGCGCGCCAGTTATTACTCTCAGATTTTTGACTTTGCCGGCCTCGGCGGTGTCCTTCTGGCCGGGTGGGCTCTCGACCATTGGTTCCGAGGCAACTGGGCTGCAGTTTGTGCCTGGATGGGACTGGGAGTGATCGCGGGTTACCTCGCGGTGATGAGATTCGGCGGCAACCCAGTTGCAATGTCGGTCTGTTTTGGCCTGGTCGGTTTCATGCTGTACGGTCCTGATACGCTGCTGTGTGGAGCCGCTTCAGTCCAGGTAGCAGGAGAAAAAAACGCAGTCGCAGTCGCAGGGTTGGTCAATGGCCTGGGAAGCCTTGGCCCAGTGATCCAGGAAGAAGTCATTGGCTGGATGGTTCGAGGCCATGCGAACCAATCGATGCGTAACGTGAACCGTTTGGCCTTCTCTATAAGTATATTGATGACCTGCCTGCTGGCTGTCATTGCCTGGCGATTGCACGTTCTGCAATCGCGACGCAGAGCCGATTTGGTTTGAACCTAACCGCAGTTCAGTTCAGCGGCGCCTACGTTTGGCTTGCCAATGTATTCGGGCATCAGCGTTCCGGAACCGTATACGCGATTCAAGCCATAACCAATCTCGGGGTATCGGCCGACCACGTGAGGGCCGCTACTGTATTGGCTTTCGCGTTGTCCTTGCTGCAAGTCAATGAAATGCTTTATCAATGACCGCTAACAACAATGAAAGCACCGCTCTCAACCCAGCCTTCCTTGGAACAGTGGCAATTCGGGCAATGATCGGCATGAGCTTGCTGACCACCACTGAGGGATGGACTGCTGGGCAAGTGGTGGTTTGGGGCTCCAATTATCAGGGCCAACAACTCCTCCGAGCGATCTCACGAACTCAATTGCAGTGCCTTATCGAGGTAATGCCATTTTTTATGAATACAACCACCCGTCCCAGGAGCCTTAAATTCAGAGCCACGGCGCTGTGCATCGCTAGTTTGGTTCTGACCTGCAGCCCCAGCCACGCCGTGCCAGGCGACGCTGACGAAAGGCAACTCGCGATTGTTCGTGACCAGGCGGAAAAGGGTGATGCCCTGGCCCAGAGCCAGTTGGCCGATGCATATTTCGTTGGCATACGTGGCCTGCCAAAGAATGAGGTTGAGGCCGTCAAGTGGTTGCGGAAAGCTGCCGCTCAAAATGACGCCAATGCTCAATACAACCTCGGCATCTGTTATGCAAATGGACAAGGTGTAACCAACGATCCGGCGGAGGCATTGATGTGGATTCGCAAAGCCGCCGAACGGAATCATGCGTTGGCGCAATTCATTCTAGGGGAGAAATACAGAGATGGCGAAGGGGTAACGAAGGATGAAGCAGAGAAGGCAAAATGGTATCGCAGAGCAGCCGAGCAGAATTATGCCGACGCTCAATACAATCTGGGCGTCTGTTTTGCCAGAGGCTCGGGCGTGGGGAAGGATGAAGCGGAGGCAATAAAGTGGTATCGCAAAGCCGCCGCGCAGAATCATGCGGCCGCTCAATCCAATCTTGGCGTGTGCTACGCAAAGGGTTTAGGCGTGCAAAAGGATCTCGGCGAGGCGGTAAAGTTATATAGCAAGGCTGCTGCTCAGAACGCTGCAGCAGCCCAGTATAACCTTGGCCATCTCTATATGGACGGTGAAGGCGTGGAAAAGAACGAGGCAGAGGCTGTCAAATGGTTTCGCAAAGCCGCCGAACAGGGCCATCCCGAAGCCCAATTCAAATTGGCGGTGTGCATGGCATTTGGAAGAGGACTGCCGCAGGATAGGATCGAGGCTTATGCGTGGAGCGGGTTGGCCACTGGGAGCGTCGAACCAGCAAACGACCTTCGGCAACAACTATCGAGAGATATGACACCAGAGCAAATCGTTGCTGCCTATAGACGCGCAAAGGAACTGCGGGCTGAGATTGAGACCAAGCTCAAGAACACAGTCCCCAGGTATCTCTGGAGTGAAACCATCTTGGTGAAGTAAGACGGCTGTGCCGACCATCAAACTCCCTACTCTTCTGCCTGGTCAATTTCCAATCACACCTAAACTAACAAAAAAGAGTGATATTCCTGCCCTGGCGCTGAGATGCCATTCTCGCGGAGCCACTCGGACGCCGGAGCTAAGCATGGTTCTGGCCGCTGTGCCCAGTCTCAGGATTATCTAAGAAATAGCAGGATCATAGCGACCATAGGCATAATGCTGTCGGACAAGCTCTGGCGCGAAAGTTGAGCGGTTCAGAAAAGTACCTTGTTGGTTTCTTTCCTCTGTACTCTTCGCGCTCCCTCGCCTCCTTTGAGTTCATGATTCAAACTGACTAACAAACTTCATTCCATTAACGTCTTCGAAAAATGAAGAAAGAAACTGAAACTCCGAGCGCTTTAGCCTTTTCAATGCCAGCAGAATGGGAACCGCACCAGGCAACCTGGCTGGGCTGGCCTCATAATACCACGGATTGGCCTGGCAAGCTCGATACGATCCGTTGGGTTTATGGTGAGATCGTTCGTAAAATTGAAGTTGGAGAAATCGTCCGAATACTGATCAACAATAAAACCGAAGAGCGGCGAGCGCGCAATTACTTGCTCCAGGCAGGAGCCAACCTGAAGAGTGTTCGATTTGTCCAACATCCAACAAACCGTGGCTGGACGCGGGACAGCGGGCCGCTTTTTGTAAAACATCGCAGAACAGGCACCGCTATTGTGCATTTTCATTTCAATGCCTGGGCGAAATACGATGACTGGCAAAAGGACCGGCGCGTGCCGGAGACTGCGGCCAAACTATTGCGAAAAAGACTGTTCAATGCAGAACACCAGGGCAAGGATTTTGTGCTCGAAGGAGGAGGCATCGAAGTGAACGGACGCGGCACGGTGCTCACTACCGAAGAATGTTACCTGGATCCGAAAGTTCAGGTTCGCAACCCCGGACTCGGTAAAAAGGACATGGAGACGGCATTGCGCAGTTACCTCGGGGTAACAAATGTGTGCTGGCTAGCCGCAGGCCCGGTCGGTGACGACACGCATGGTCATATCGATGACATATGCCGTTTCGTGAACCCTCGGACGCTGGTGTTGATCAAAGAAACCAATACGAAAGACATCAACTATCGGCCATTGGCTGAAAATTGGGATCGCGTCAAAGATTTGCGTTTGGAAGACGGTACGCGACCGGAAGTTTTGGCCTTGCCCATGCCTGCGCCACTTTATTTCGATGACATGCGACTTCCGGCGAGTTACGCAAATTTTTACATCGCAAATGCTGCTGTCCTGGTGCCGACTTTCAACGATCCTAATGATCGAGTCGCGCTTGGTATTTTGGCAGATGTGTTCAAGGACCGCCCAGTGGTTGGCATTCACGCGGTTGACCTGGTGCTTGGTTTTGGCTCGTTACACTGCCTGACTCAGCAACAACCAAGAGATTAAGCTATGCCTACACGGCGAGAGTTCCTGCAAACAGGGATGGCGGGCGTTGTCGGCGGGGGAATTATTTCTCCATTGCTGAGCAGCGCTGCGACCCCAACAAAACGTGCACCAAAGTTCACTTTGAAAGGACCAATACTTAATCACGACAGCACCGCTTTTTTTGTCGCCTATTCCGCGGAGCAAATGAGTGGTGCGTTGGTGGACGGGTGGGTGGATAGCCTGGCGGCGGCGGGGGTGGGCGTGATGATGTCCAACATCAATGCCATGCGGGCTAATTATGCCAGCATGGTTTGGGAACCGGACTGGTTCGGCTACGACCCCGCAGCCGGAGACAACCAGCCAGTCCTGAAGCATTTGCCCAAGGATGTGGTTCCACTCACCCGGAAAAGGTTGGAATCGGCGAAGAAATTGGCAGACCTCGGGATCAACTTTCATGAGCGCGCACTTAGTAGGTGTCGCAAGCATGGCATCGGGGCATGGATCAGCGTTCGGATGAATGATTTGCACGATTGCGATCTTCCCGACAGCCCTCTGTTAAGCACCTTTTTCAAAGAGCACCGCGATTGGGCGCGCGTGCCCTATGCTTCCGGATGGACCGATCGCGCGCTGGATTGGGCGCACCCGGAGGTGCGTGAGCATTACTTGAAACTGATCCGTGAAGCCTTGGAGATTTTCGATCTCGATGGCTTGGAACTGGACTGGATGCGTTTCGGTTACTTTTTCGGAATTGGCCGGGAGTTGGAAGGCGGCAAAATTCTTACTGATTTTATTAGCGAAGTACGCCATGAAATAGCCCGCGCAGCGAAGCGATTGCGTCACCCGATTAAACTCGGAGTGCGTGTGCCCTCGACACCCGAGACCGCGCGCGGTCTTGGACTAGACGGCGTGGCCTGGGCACAAGCGGGGTTAATCGACTTATTGGTCGTCACCCCTTTTTGGGCCACTTGCGAATTCAACATGCCGATGAGAACCTGGCGAAGGCTGCTCGAGGGAACCAATGTCGTATTGGCTGGCGGCCTCGAAGTCCTTTATCGACCTTCCCCCGCAAGCATCCCGACTAACATGACTGCAGCACAAGCAACCGGTGCGGCCATGGCGGTCATCTCAGGAGGCGCGGACCTGGTCTATCTTTTCAACTATTTTCCTGAATCCAAGCCGTGGGATTCAGAACAGTTTAATTCGACGCTGCGAGCGATGGAAGATCCCAAGTCGCTGAGCCGGTTGCCGCGCTGTCACGCGATCACCTATCGCGATGTGCATGCGCCAGGTGAACCTATCGATCACCCGCTTCCAGCCGCTGGAAGCCCGTGCACCTTTCAATTGCAAACCGGACCGAAACCTCTTGGAAGAAAGGTCGAAGTGTTGCTCGAAGTCGAGTTCCCAAAGGCAACGGAGCTTGCGCCGCCGACGGTCCGAGTAAACGGCGTCCTTTGCCCACAGCCAGTGAAAAACGGAACTGCGACGTTGATTTACCCGGTGCCTGAAGCAGCTCTGGCGGACGACGTCCACGTCGTCGAGGCAAGGGCAGTCGGCCCTACATCGATAAAAATCGTGCGGGTAGAATTCAACGTTGGCCCATCATGACCTGCGGGATTATGAATCCTTTCCAGCCTGTATTAGGTTAAGGCGGCGTGGGAAAAACACCCTGGCACCCTGGCTCCAGGTGGCCTATCCATTTGACCCGCCCACAAAAAAGCGGTTTGTTATGCGGGAATCTGATGAGTTCATCGAAACCAACACTGGATGACCTGCGCATTGAGCGCAAACCAAGACAAGATTCTTCATCGAGAATCTGGTGGGGAGTATTGCTTCTCCTTGTATTGATGGTTGTCGGCGCAGTTTGGTATTTCACCCGGCCTAAAACCCTCGAAGTTCGGACCGTGCTGGCCCGCGACTCCGGAGGACCTGAGGTGCAACACACCGTGCTGAATGCCTCCGGTTATGTGACTGCCCGTCGCGCTGCCACTGTTTCGTCCAAGGTTACGGGCAAGGTGATTGAAGTATTGTTCGAGGAAGGTCTAAAAGTGAAAGAGGGCCAGGTGCTCGCCCGATTGGACGATACGAACGTCAAGGCCAGCTTGCGGCTTTCGGAAGCGCAACTGGAGTCGGCGACCAAACTTCTCGAAGAAACTCGTGTTCGGGTAAAGGAAGCGGAAGCGGATCTCCGCCGGACTACCGACCTTGTTAAGAACAAAATCGCGACCGAGGCCGATCTGGACCACGCTGAAGCAGCGGCTTTGGCCATAAAGGCCAGGCTGGAGCAACAGCGGGCTGAGGTGACCGTAGCCGAACGCCAGGTCGCCTCCTGGCAGCAGCAAATGGAGGATACCGTTATTCGGGCTCCTTTCGCAGGCATCGTCACGTCCAAAAACGCTCAGCCCGGAGAAATGATTTCACCCATTTCTGCCGGAGGCGGTTTTACCCGGACTGGCATTTGTACCATCGTGGATATGGCCTCTTTGGAAATCGAAATCGATGTCAATGAGGGTTATATCAATCGTGTGGAAAGCGGGCAACCGGTCGAAGCCACGCTCGATCCTTATCCTGATTGGAAAATTCCCTGCAAAGTAATCGCAATCATCCCAACTGCGGATCGACAAAAAGCGACGGTGAAGGTCCGGGTTGGTTTTGATAAGCTTGACGCTCGAATTCTGCCCGAGATGAGTGTGAAGGTCGGCTTTCGCGACGCGGCAAGTTCCGCGCCAGTGGCGCGCCGCTCAATCACTCTGCCGAAAAGCGCGGTTCAGCAGCAGGAAGGCCGCGATGTGGTGCTGGTGGTGCTCAATGGCCGGACCGAGCGCCGCGCTGTCACCGTAAGCAACTCTTTCAACGATGAAGTCGCAGTAAGTGCTGGCATCGCGGCTGGCGAACGAGTCATCATCGACGCTCCGCCAGGTTTGGCGGACGGACGGGCGGTAAAAGTTGTACCTTAAGAGTGTTAACGAGGTGATCTATTAAATAATGAATGCGGGAACCAATAATACCCTGGTAAATGTCGAAGCTGTGGAGAAAGTTTTTCATCGGGGATCAGAGGACATTCACGTCCTGTCGGAGCTCAATTTGAAGGTGCCGAAGGGCGAATTTCTTGCGCTGATGGGGCCGTCCGGTTCTGGCAAAAGCACGTTGCTCAACCTGATCGGAGGCTTGGATCGGCCAACAAAGGGCACGGTGAGCATCGAAGGCGAGCGCGTGGACGAATTATCAGACAGGAAACTGGCCGCATGGCGGGCGCGTCATATAGGGTTTGTGTTCCAGCTTTATAATTTGCTGCCCGTCCTGACGGCGGAGCGCAATGTCGAGTTGCCGTTGTTGCTGACGGAGCTAAGCCGGCCTGAAAGAAAGCGACACGTCGCGACCGCGCTTGCAGTCGTCGGGCTTTCACATCGTGCCAGGCACTATCCGCGCACATTATCTGGAGGCGAACAGCAACGCGTAGGGATTGCGCGCGGCATCGTTACAGACCCAACTCTGCTGCTGTGCGATGAACCAACAGGTGATCTCGACCGCAAGTCGGGTGATGAGATCCTCGATTTGCTAACCGGGCTTAATCGCGAACATGGAAAAACCATCATTATGGTAACGCATGACCCGCACGCTTCGGCGCGGGCATCCAGGACGGTGTATCTGAATAAAGGGCAGCTCAGCAATGAGCCGGTAACATGAAACAACCAAGCTGCTTTTACGGGCTGATTTCATGAGTTTTTTTCATCTAGTGTGGAGCAATTTGAAACGGAAGAAGCTTAGGACCACTCTGACGCTTCTTTCCATTGTGGTCGCTTTCATTTTATTTGGATTATTATCCTCAATTCGGCAGGCGTTGACCGGTGGCGTGAGTATTGAAGGCTCCAAAAGAGTTATTGTTCAACACAAGGTGTCCCTGATCCAATTGCTGCCGTATAGTTACAAATCGAGAATGGAAAAAATTCCCGGGGTCGCCCTCGTTTCACATCAGACCTGGTTTGGCGGGAAGTTCGAGCAACAGCCAAAATATTTTTTCATGCAAAACCCGGTTGAACCAGAGCTTTTCCTGGGGATGTTCCCGGAGATCCTTTTGCCAGCGGACCAAAAGCAGAAGTGGCTGCAAACCCGCACCGGTGCAATCGTAGGGCGCACCACGGCAGAGCGCTTTCATTGGAAGATCGGCGACCGGGTCCCTATTTTCACCCCGCTCTGGCGGGCAGCGAATGGGAAACAGACCTGGGAGTTCGACATCGTGGGCATTTTTGATGGGAAGAAAAAGAATACTGACACAATGTCGCTATTTTTCCGTTATGACTATTTTGACGAGGCGCGTTCAGACGTTAAAGGTCAAGTGGGCTGGTACACCGTCGGCCTAAAGGATCCTTCCCAGGCTGCGGAGGTGGCAAAATCAATTGATGCAGAATTTCAAAATTCCGATTACGAAACAAAAACTGCTCCAGAGGCGGCTTTTGCCCAGGCCATGGTGAAACAGATCGGGAATATCGCACTCATCTGCGCCTCAATTCTAGGCGCAGTTTTTTTCACGATTCTATTAGTGACGGGCAATACCATGTCCCAGGCAGTACGCGAGCGCACGAGTGAAATTGGCGTGCTAAAGGCGCTCGGCTTTACTCGGGGACAAGTCCTCACCCTCGTAATGGCGGAATCCTGTTTGATCTCTGTACTGGGGGGGGCTATGGGTCTGGCTCTGGCCTGCGGCATCGTGCCGCTCGTGGGCAAAGCACTCGCTACTATGCTCCCGATGTTCTACTTTCCCGTGCGCGATTTGGCGATTGGGATCGCGATTTGTTTAGCTCTGGGAATCACCACCGGCATCTTGCCGGCCTTAGCCGCGATGCGGTTGAAGGTCGCTGATGCGTTGCGGAGGAATTAAACTGTGCTCAACTGGTTTTCCCAAGTCGCCTCAGTCACTCAATTCGGCATATTGAGTGTTTCGCAGAGGCTCGGGTCGGTTTTGGCTGCAGCTTTCGGCATCGCTGGGGTCGTTGGAGTGCTTGTCAGTGTGCTCTCAATGGCGGTTGGCTTTAAGCAGGCAATGATCGCCTCAGGTTCCGAGGATTCTGCCATCGTGCTACGAAGCGGGGCCGACAATGAGATGTCCAGTGGGTTGGGGCAAGCTGAGACTCGCCTGATCGCCGACGCTCCAGGTTTGGCGCGCGGAACAGCAGGGCCTCTCTCGTCGGCCGAGCTATTCGTCATCATCAACCTGCCGAAGCGATCAAGCGGCACCGACGCAAACGTTCCGTTGCGGGGCGTCGAGCAAGCGGCTTTTCAGGTGCGTGAAAAACTCAAGATCGTTCAAGGCCGCGCTTTCGAAGGTGGCAAGAATGAGGTCGTCGTGGGAATCGGCGCAGCCCAGGAATTCAAAGGCCTGGACGTCGGCAATAAGTTGCAGGTGGGCCGTAATGAGTGGACCGTGGTAGGGATTTTTTCGGCCGGTGGCGGGTCATCGGAATCCGAGGTGTGGACCGACGCAACTGTTCTGCAAGGAGCTTATCACCGAGGGAACAGTTTCCAATCCGTTTACGCGAAACTCATTTCGCCCGCCGCATTTTTGCAGTTCAGCAATGCCGTTTCGACCGATCCCCGGCTGAATGTGAAGGTCATGCGACAGACCACCTATTTCGCAGAACAATCCACGATGCTGACCACTTTGATTACAACGCTGGGCGTGTTGATTGCCTCGTTGATGGCCATTGGCGCAATTTTTGGCGCACTCAACACGATGTATAATTCCGTCTCCACCCGAACGCGCGAAATTGCCACTTTACGTGCACTGGGTTTCGGCAGCGGCGCGGTCATCGCTTCAGTCATGCTCGAATCGCTGGTTGTAGCCGTTGCCGGTGGCGCGGTCGGCGCGGCGATCGCCTACCTTGCGTTTAATGGTTTCCATACTGGAACGGTTAATTGGCAGAGCTTTAGTCAGGTTACCTTTGCCTTTGCCGTCACACCGCAGTTGCTGCTCGGCGGCATGTTCTGGGCCATCTTTATTGGGCTTGGTGGAGGCCTCTTTCCAGCCATTCGAGCGGCTCGGCTGCCCATTGCCGCCGCCCTGCGACAGCTTTAGCAGCGAGGCCCTTGATCCGTTATCCTTTGGAGCTTCCACCAAATTGCCGGTTTCTGGTGGATTCTTTTTTTGGAATTTCTCAAAACAAAGAGTATTATTGACCGAAAACTTGGTTTATATGGTCTATGATGCAGATCATACAGGCTTATTAAAACTAAACTGAGAATATTAATGATCGAGGACCAGGCGCATGACGCCACCTTGGCGGAACACGCTTTGAAGGAAGGCGGGTTCAATTTCTCTTTCAAGAGAGTCGATACTGAGGATGATTTCCTAGCCGAACTGGAGCGGTTTCGGCCTTCAGTGATTCTCTCGGATCACGGATTGCCCGCCTTTGATGGTTTCAGCGCGTTGATGCTTACACAGGAAAAGGCGCCGGATGTGCCATTTATCTTTGTGACGGGCTCTCTGGGCGAGGAAATGGCAATCAAAGCCCTGAAAAATGGCGCCGCGGACTTTGTGTTAAAGCATCGTATGAGCGCTTTGCCCTCAGCGGTGCATCGCGCATTGCAACAGTCCCAGTTTCGGATGCAACGCAAAAAGGATGAGGAAGAGATTCTTCGCTTAAACAAAGAACTGGAGCAGCGTGTTTCGGACCGAACAGCAGAGTTGGCGGATGCCAACAAGGAGCTTGAGGCATTTAGTTTCTCCGTTTCGCACGATTTGCGCGCCCCGTTGCGTCACGTCGAAGGTTTCATTGAAATTCTACAAAATGCCAAAGGGCCGGATTTGGATGCTGAAGCGCGTCAGTATTTGCAAACCATTTCGGATTCTGCGCGGCAAATGGGCAGGCTAATCGATGATTTGCTGGCTTTTTCGCGAACCGGACGTGCCGAGGTGAGAAAGATCCGCATCAATATGACGGATCTTGTATCGGGCGTGCTTCGTGATTTTGAACATGAGATCCGGGACCGGCAAATCAAGTGGGCCATCGGGACGCTGCCGCAAGTTCAAGCCGATCCAGCTTTGCTCCGCCAGGTGATGGTTAATCTGCTGGCTAACGCCCTGAAATACACCCGAACCCGCCCCGAGGCGCATATTGAAATTGGCAGTGGCGGGGCTGAAAACGAGGAAATCATTTACGTGCGGGATAATGGAGTGGGCTTTGACATGCGTTATGCGCACAAACTGTTTGGTGTATTTCAAAGATTGCACCGCACGGCTGAGTTTGAGGGCACCGGTGTCGGGTTGGCAAATGTGCGCCGTATCATTCACCGCCATTCCGGGCGGACCTGGGCCGAGAGCCAATTGGGAAAGGGCGCCACATTTTATTTTTCGTTGCCCAAAATTGCCTCAGCCCCTTCGCGGCGTATTAAGACAGGCAAGGCACCATCGGCCAAATAAACCGGTAGCAAATTCCGAGCTCGTCTCCATTTCATTGCTTATTTGAGACGAAACAAGTTCGAGGAACGCTATTTGCCCAGTAATTGTCTGGCTTCAGCCACCTTTGGTGAGTTTACCCTATTTAATCTTAAAATACCCGGTATACTATGGGGTTTTAGAATGAATAGGTGAAAAAAGACCTGCATATCTTAATGCTGGAAGACGATGCCGCGGATGCGGAATTGACCCGGTTTAGCCTGACCAAAGCGGGGGTGCACTTCTCGTTAGTCCGGGTGGACAGTGAGGAGGACTTTCTCCGCGAGCTGCAAGATAATCCTCCGACATTGATCCTTTCGGATTATTCACTCCCTAGTTTTGATGGTCATAGCGCCCTGCGTCTTGCCCGTGAGCATTGCCCGGAAACTCCATTTATATTTGTCACCGGCACAATGGGCGAAGAGGTTGCGATTGAAACTTTAAAGAGTGGCGCAACGGATTATGTTTTAAAGACTCGCCTTTCCCGCCTGGTGCCAGCGGTTCACCGCGCCATGCGGGAAGCGCAAGAACGAACACACCGTCGCCGTGCCGAAGAGCAACTGCGTGAATCTCACGAACAATTGCGCGCCCTTTCAGTCTATCTGCAATCCGTGCGAGAAGAAGAGCGCACACGCATTGCCCGGGAGGTGCACGATGAACTGGGCCAGGCTCTAACCAGTTGCAAACTGGATTTGTCCTGGATTGCCAACCGCTTGCCTCGGGAGCCCAGTGCCCTGCTGAAGAAGGTGCGCCAGCTTTCTGATTATTTGGATGCGACCATTGGGACAGTGCGGCGCATATCCAGTGAACTCCGTCCCGGTGTACTGGACCACCTTGGCCTGGCCGCGGCTTTGGAATGGCAGGCTAATGAGTTTCAAAATCGGACCGGAATCAAATGCGAGGTGCGATCCCACCTGCGCGATGTTCCTTTACCACAGGAATTGAACACCGCATTTTTCAGGATTTTTCAAGAGACACTTACCAACATCATTCGTCATGCCGGCGCGACACAGGTCGTGGTTGATTTGAAAGAAGGCCACGGTCGAATTATCTTACATGTAAAGGACAACGGTCGGGGCATATCGCAGCCTGAAGTTGCGGGTTCGGGTTCGCTTGGGTTGCTTGGGATGCGTGAGCGCACGGAGTTGTTGGGCGGCGATTTTAAAATTAGCCGGCTGCCTCGCGCTGGCGGCACCCAGGTGACCGTTTCCATCCCTGCAGACCGCAGTTGTCGAAAATTTATAAAAAACAATGAGAATCCTTTTAGCCGACGACCACGCAGTCGTTCGCCATGGGCTGAAGCAAATTCTTGCTGACGAGTTCAAGCGAGCAATTTTCGGCGAGGCCAAAAATGCCCAGGAGGCATTGGACCTCGTCTGGAAGGAGAATTTTGACGTCGCGGTTCTGGACATCACTATGCCCGGCCGAAGCGGGCTTGAAGTGCTGCGGGAAATCAAGAAGTGCAGACCTAAACTTCCAGTTCTCGTTTTAAGCATGCACCCGGAAAACCAGTTCGCCGTTCGCGTTCTCAAACGTGGGGCATCTGGTTACATGACCAAGGAAAGCGCTTCCGAAGAATTGGTCGGCGCGATTAGAAAGGTTCTAGCGGGGGGCCGATACGTCAGCCCGTCATTGGCGGAGAAGCTGGCGACTTACTTGTCCAGCGATACCCAAAAGCCTACTCAGGAACTGCTTTCGGATCGCGAGTTCCAGGTTCTGCGCTTGATCGCTTCGGGGAAAATTGTCAGCGAAATTGCCCGGGAACTTTCATTGAGCGTAAAAACGATTAGCACCTATCGTACACGCATTTTGGAAAAAATGGGGCTTCGAAACAACGCAGAATTGATGCATTACGCGATGCAACATCAGCTTGTGGAATAGCCAAATCGTCACCCGATAGGTCATTCGCCCCCTTCGACTGAGTAGTTTACCCACTACGGCAATACGGACCTTGCCTGTACGGTTGTCATGTCATTTTTTGGCCATTTTTTACGGCAACAAATAACCACTAATCACTGATGAAGGACCATCTGAACGGAAAAATGGACGGTGAAAACGGACAGCCGGATGAGTTTGGTTCTGGTAATCATGCTCAATCCGCCCAAGCTCAGACGCGTATAAATGGACATACCCGCGCGCCTGCAGTTGGGTTCTGGGTTGCCGTCGATTTGCTGATCCATCGTTGGATTTGGCTCGCGTTGGGGGCCTTGGCAGGCACCGGAGCGTTTTTTCTGCTGGGCTCTCACCTTATCAAGCCGAAATTCACCGCCTCGGCTCAATTGCTTCGTTACGAATCACCCGCAGCCAAAGATTTTTTTCAGAGCACGCCGATGGCGGTCGAAACTTTCGCGGGTTTGATTAGCTCGCCGGATTTGCTGCGGCGCGTGGGTACTAACGTCAGTCCATCGATCCCGCCCGAGAAGTTGATCAAACGAATCAAAGTCGATCCGCAATCGGATTCAGACATCGTAAAGGTTCTGCTCGCAGCCGGTGATCCAAAGGAAGCGGTCGATTTGCTCAATGTCTACCTGCACGAAGCGGTCGCGTTCACGAAAGAATATCAACAGCAATTGGCCGGAACCGTCGCCAACAATTATCTAAAAAAACAGCTCCAAAAAATGGATGAAGATGTTGGAGCTCTGGAGAAAACCTTTCGTGGAATTCCCAGTTCGCCGCAGGTCACCACCAAGCTGAATGAAATCGGCACTAATCTGAGTGCGTTGAATAGCTCACTGGCTGCCTCCTCCCGCATATCACCATTGGTCAGTTTTCATTCGGAAAGATTAAACAAGGCCCTCGGTGAATTGGCGAATCTAACGGCGGAGTTTCACGACATTCATCCGCGAGTCCAGCAAAAGAAATCTGAAATCGACGCCATCAAAGCCCAGGTCGCGTCCGCCGCCACTAATACCAGCCCTTCGTATTTGGCGGGTGCTGAACTTCCCCGGCGTTCCGGTGAAAACACGTTCAATCCGGAACTGGACATCATCCGCACGAAGCTTCTTTCCGTCGAAGAAGAACGAGTCAAATTGGCGAATAGACGGCGTGAGGCGGAGTTATTTGCGACTGACCCGCCGGGAATGGCGCAGATCCTTTCACCCCCGAGCTTGAAAGCGGTGCAGACCAATATGCGCGAGCTCAAGATTTCCCTCGTCTCGATTTTTGGCGGTTTCGTGGGAATGGGCGGGAGCCTGCTGCTCATCTTACTTGTGGAGTTGACCGATAGGCGCTTGCGAACGGCTTCAGATGTGGAGCGCGTCACGGGTCTGCCTATCTTGAGTTCTCTCGGAGATCTAGAAAAAATGCCAAGCGAAAGTCGCTCGAGATGGGCATTTCGTACGTGGACAATGCTTCAGGGACGTCTCAGTCGTTCGGCTAATCATGGGTTGGTTTGTGGAGTGACTTCCTGCGCCGAGGGCGAAGGACGCTCCACCTGGATTCATATGCTCGCCGAGGCCGCCAGTTTGGCGGGCTTTCGCGTGCTGACAATTGCCACCAAGCCTTCCCCCTCGCACGCCGGGTTTGAAGAAGCGCCCGAAGCCATTCGTATGCCTGATAATGTGGAAAATGATGCTGCGGAAACGCCCTCGGGCCCTCTCAGCACAAATGTGCTGGCCTCACCTGCCCGGGTAACGGAAGCACTGACTGGCACGCAATCACAGCCCGTCGTTCATATTCCGCTGCCAGGTTGGGTTTGGAATTTGGAACGCCGGAAAGAGTGGCGTGAGGCCCTGGACCATTGGCGTCGAATTGACAATTTGGTGATTCTTGTGGAATTACCACCGGCCAATGTGTCTGAAGCCGTTTTACTTGGCTCGAACTTGCCGAATTTACTCTGGCTGGCGGAGAGCGGGACAGCGGATGCTGCCGAAACACGCGCCCAACTTCAAACGTTACGTCATGCGCGGTGCAATTTAGTTGGTGCTGTGCTAAACCGAGAAACCGAAACTTCGCTTAAGAGTCGATTTCCGCGCTGGTTGGGATGTCTAGTCATGTTCGCAGCGCTCAGCCTGCAAACGCAGGAGGCCCGCGCTGCTGGTGCTCCGGTTCAAGTTCCTGCACGCGCTGCCTTTCTTCCGGTCGTTGCGGAGGCTGGCACTCCCAAGCCAACGAGAACATTTTCGATCGTTAACCCGGCTCAGAAAGCAGCCTGGCAGCAGCACCTGACTCTAGGGCCTGGGGATGTGGTGACACTGGCGCTCTATGGCCAGCCTGAGTTGACTCGCACCGAAATCGCCATCGCGCCGGATGGGATGATTAATTATTTGGAGGCAACCAACGTGCTGGCCACCGGGCTGACGATCGATGAGCTGCGAGCGAAGCTGGACGAAGCGCTGGGTCTCTATCGCCGTGCTCCGCGCACAATGATCACTCCCATCGCCTTTAGGAGCAAAAAATACTATATGCTCGGAAAGATAATGTCCAAGGGGGTCTATACTCTGGATAGACCTTTGACCGTCCTGGAGGCCATTGCGCGCGCGCACGGGTTCGAAAACGGCCTGGTCGATCGGAACATCATCGATTTGGCAGATTTCCAGCGCAGCTTTCTGATGCGCGACGGAAAGCGCGTACCCCTCAACTTTGAGAAACTTTTCCAGGAAGGGGATCTTTCACAAAATGTTCCCATTGAACCGGGGGATTATGTTTATTTTCCATCCACGAACATCAAAGAAGTTTATATTGTGGGCGAAGTACGCCTGCCGGGCACTGTCACATACACCTCGGACCTGACGATTATAGGCGGGATTGCCGCGCGCGGAGGCTACACAGATCGCGCCTACAAAGCTCGCGTCCTTGTCGTGCGTGGCTCGATTAATAATCCAGAACTTTTTGCGGTAGATACTCATGCCATTCTGGACGGTCGTATGCAGGATTTTAAATTGCAGCCCAAGGACATCATTTATGTCAATTCGCGCCCGTTCATTCGGGTTGAGGAGTTGGCCGACCTTGCTGCGACCGCATTTATTCAGTCATTGATCACGACGGCTACTGGAGTGCATGTAGTCAAACCAATACACTAGGCTATGAAGCTGCTGGAAAGCGCAGGACGAGCGCGGGGATTGTCGAAGGGGTTTTGGTCGTTCGCCCTGCTCTTCCCCGCATATTCAATAGTAAAGGAACGGTATCCGGAGTGCGGCCGTCCTCGGCCGCAGCGATCTGGAAATGAAAGCGGGGTGAAAATCCGGTTTGGTCACACCTCAAGAGGAAGTGGTAACAACCCGAGTTGGCCTCGGCTTTGGCGCAAGGCTTGTCTTTTTTTCCCGCTGCTGCTCACAGCCTGCGAGCATGTAGAACCCCGTTACGCCGATCTGCCTGGAGCACCGCCAGGCCAAGTAACAAACGTCGTAGCGAATGGACCAGTGCTAAGTCCCGTTGTGCTGGATCGTCCAATGGATCCCGCATGGTTAAAGCCGCCGGCTCAACTTTTCACTTTGGGCCCTGGAGATAAGCTCGAGATTGAACTGTTAGGCGATCCTGGCTCCAGGGTGATCACCATAGTTGCGCCCGATGGCAAGGTTTACTTCAATCTTTTGCCAGGAATTGACGTTTGGGGATTAACCCTTGTCGAGGCAAAGCAACGATTGGAGAGTGAGCTTTCCAAATTCGTGCGACAACCGCCGCAAGTTTCGCTTGTGCTGCGTGGTGTTGAAAGCAAGCGGTTTTGGGTGTTGGGCCGCGTCCAAGCGCCCGGCGCCTATCCCCTCGCCACACCAATGACCCTCCTGGAAGCACTCTCTGTCGCGGGCGGCACACTAAGCCTTTCTTCCTTTCGGGACCAATCAGCAGCGGGAATGTCCGAAGAGTTAGCTGATTTGCGGCGCAGTTTTGTGCTGCGCCAGGGCAGGCTGTTGCCTTTGGATTTCCAGCGGCTCCTCAATGAAGGTGATCTATCGCAAAACATTTATTTGGAGCCTGAAGATTTCATCTATCTCCCCGCGGCAACGGCTCGTGAAATTTACGTGCTTGGAGCCGTAGCCCAGCCGCGCCTGGTGCCGTATATTGAAAGTCTGACGGTTGCCGGGGCCATTGCCAGCGCTTATGGAACAATTAATGGGGCGTACATGCATCATGTGGCTGTACTGCGCGGTTCCATGCAACAGCCACAGATTGCGATAGTGGATTATAAACGGGTGATTCGAGGTGAGGCTCCGGATATGGCTTTGCAACCTCACGACATTGTTTATGTTCCCTTTTCACCTTATCGAGTCTTGCAGCGTTATGCAGAACTCATTCTCAACACATTTGTGAGTGCGGCTGCGATTAATGCCGGAGAGTCGCTTGTCCAGAACAAGCAAGTGGGTGGCGCTGGTGTATTCATTCCTGTGGGCAGCGGTATTTCGGTTCTCCCTCCTGTTTCACCTCCGCCGATCCGCTAGCTGCATTCTTTTTCGTCCTCGTTCTCGAACAGACAGATCGAAGGACGAGGCCGAGAATGAGGACGAGTAAGAAAAAGGCCCTTAATCGTTGCCCCTCTGTCGTTTCGAAGTGAGTCGGAATTTTACCCTCACCGATCCGCTAGCTGCAACATTTGCTCAATTACTGCTCCGGTTTGCTCCTCCTCGTTCTCGTTCTCGTCCCTCGATCCCGTGATATTCGAACACAAGGACGAGTAAGGAAAAGTCCCCTTATCGTTGCCCCTCAGCCAAGATTGTTTCGAAGTGAGGCGGCTGCTCTTCTTTCGCTACGATGCCCACCTGGATTTTCTTGAAATTCGCCTCCTGAAGCCATCGGTCCAGGTCGCTCTCGGCAAAGCCAAGCCAGCGGTCGCCGTAAAGCTCATGCGCTTTCTGGAAATTGTGCTTCAGCAAATCCAAAATCAGAATTTGTCCGTTTGGGCGAAGAATTCTGTGCGCGCCCGCGATTGCTTTGGACGGCTCGGCAGCGTGATGCAAAGCCTGGCTCAAAATAACGAGGTCAACGCTCTCCGACTCGATGGGCGGGTTTTGCAAATCACCCAGTCGAAACTCCAGATTTTTTAAGTTATTCTTTTTTGCCTTGGCGGCGCCGAAGGCAACAATCTTCTCAGAGTTATCAACCGCGATGACCTTTTTGCAGCGGCGCGCCAATAATTCGCTGAGCAACCCTTCCCCTGCACCAAGGTCCGCCACTACCAGGGGAGGAAGAATCCGAAGCAAAAGGTGACCGAACGCTTGCCAGGAGCGGCCTGGACCATAAACCCGATCGAACCGGCCCGCCACCTGATTGAACAACACCTGCGCCTGCTCCCGACGCCGATTGAGAATGCGTTTCAGATTGATCTCGTCGCTTGCTTGCTCAGACAGCTCCCGCGCACCACGAATCGCCAAATGGATGAACTCACCCGCTCCGTTCTCCATTTGCGCAAGCTTGTAGAACGTTCGTTTGCCGTCACGCCGTGACTGAACCAGTCCCGAATCCTGCAAAAGACCCAGGTGGGTAGAGATGCGGGATTGGCCCATGCGTGTAATTTCCTGCAGTTCATTCACCGAGAGTTCATCTTTTTCCAGCAACGCCACAATGCGTAACCGGGTCGCATCTGACAGTGCACGGAGAAATTTGAGGGTAGAACTCATGCTCGGTTTCAGGTTTTCAGGTTTTCTTGTGGCAAGCAGACGATGCCAGAGAAGAGGTATTTTACAAGTTTCCAGTTTTTTTAACGTTGTAACTTTTGCTCAACGGGTTGCGGTGGAGGTAAGGGACCTTGTAAACTTGGAATCACATGAAAAAGACAATCCACCGCCGCTGTTTTCTAAAACAAGCCAGTATACTTGCACTGGCATCGCCTCCCATTTTGCAGGCTGCGGACCTATCAACTCCTGCCAGCACAGCCGTTCCCACTTTGGTTCGCACCCGGGAACTGATGGCGCGCGAACCAAATGCGAGCACAACCACAGGTCATATCTGGCGGCTGCACCAATCGGAGACTTCCCGAACGAACCTTGTGGAGATGCGCGGCGAAGCAGGCGAGCACGTTCATCCAGATGCCGAGCACAGTCTCTACGTTATCAGCGGCGAAGTCATGGTACGTGCCGGGGGTCTGGAAACCACGTTGAGAGCGGGCGACTATATCAGCATACCTGCCGGTATGAAGCACGGTTACAGTGTGCCCTCCGATAAACCCGCCTTGCTCATCAGCATGGACGCTCCGCCCTACGACCCACGAAAAACTGTGCGCTGAACGTTTTCAGGACCAAAGGAGGACAACCCCAATGCGTGCATAAGATGCGATTAAATTCCACTTCCGAAAACGGCGAGCAGACTGCTCGACTTTGTTATAAAGTGTGTTGTGATTTTAAATGCAGACCAGTGCTATCGAGCGGTATTGACTCGCGACGGCCGCTTCGATGGGCGTTTTTTTGTCGCTGTCAAATCGACGCGAATCTATTGCCGACCGATATGCCGGGTGAAAACGCCTTTGCGCAAGAACTGTAGTTTCTTCACACACGCCGCAGAGGCTGAGGTAGCGGGCTATCGTCCGTGCAAGCGATGCCGCCCTGAGCTCGCACCGGGCGCCAGCATGATGGAGGTCAGCAGCGAACTTGCCCGAGCCGCGTTGTCGCATATCAGCCAGGATTTTCTGGCGGACCATTCTCTGGAAGACCTTGCAGGCAAGTTGGGAGTTTCGGATCGGCATGTGCGGAATGTGTTTCAGAATGAGTTCGGGGTATCCCCGGTGGAATATTGGCAAACCCAGCGACTGCTGCTTGCAAAGCAACTGTTGACGGATACGCCTATGGCGGTTACTTCCGTGGCGTTGGCCAGTGGTTTTCGAAGCCTTCGACGATTTAACACAGCTCTCAAGGAGCGCTACCGAATGACTCCAACAGAATTACGGCAGGCAAGGAACGTTGCGGGATGCAGTCGCGAATTTTCCTTTCGGCTCGGCTATCGACCTCCGATGGATTGGGAACGACTTCTCGCCTTTCTTTCGCGTCGCGCGATACCTGGGGTCGAAGTCGTTCAGGACGGAGCCTATTATCGGACCGTTCGGGGGAGACGTCAGAACCGTGAATACACCGGCTTTATCGATGTGCGGCTCGATAAGCAGGCGAAAATGATTTCGGTTCGTCTCTCTGACGAAATTGTGCCGGTCTGCGCCGCGGTTCTGGATCGCGTTAAACATTTGTTTGATCTGCAAGCCGATCCTATCGCTATCAATAGTGTGCTAGGCGCTTTGGCTCAAGAACGTCCGGGACTTCGAGTTCCGGGTTCTTTTAATGGTTTCGAAACGGCTGTTCGGGCCATCCTCGGCCAACAAGTCTCGGTGGCGGGCGCGAGCACGTTGGCCGGCAGATTCGCGGCACGATTCGGCACTCCTATATCCACTCCCATTTTATCTTTGAATTATTTGTTTCCTCCGGCTTCACAAGTTGCCAGCGCAAAACCCGAAGAGATAAGCCGATTGGGAATCACGGGACGACGCGCTCAAACCCTGATTGCTTTGGCTCAGGCGGTGAACTGCGGGGACTTGCTCCTGGAACCCGGATACAGGGTCGAGGGGACCCTCCGAACGCTTCGCAAAATTCCTGGAATTGGCGAATGGACAGCGCAGTACATCGCCATGCGCGCTCTTTCATGGCCTGACGCCTTTCCTCACACCGATTTGGGTATCCTTAAGGCGTTGGAGGAAAAAGCTCCAAAGAGAATTCTTGAGATAGCTGAGCAATGGCGGCCTTGGCGGGCCTACGCTGCGTTACATTTATGGTCTAACCTGGAGAAAAAATAATGACATCCTATTCAATCGTCAAAACCTCGTTGGGCGAGCTCATGTTAGTCGCTAACGAAACGGAATTAATCGGCATCTACTTCCTGAACCGCCGCCACGTTCCAGCAACGCGAAAATCCTGGACACTCGATTCGCGCCACCCGGTTCTGAAACAGGCGGCAAAGCAGATTAAGGAATATCTTGACGGGAGTAGAAGCAGCTTCTCGCTTCCGTTGGGCTCTGCCGGAACAGATTTTCAGAAACGAATCTGGAAACAAATCGCGCGGATTCCTTTTGGCAAAACGATATCCTACACGGATCTGGCAAAAAGAGCGGGCGCTCCGAACGCTATCCGAGCCGCAGGAGCCGCGACCGGCAGAAATCCCCTTAGTATCATTGTCCCCTGCCACCGTGTTTTGGCCAAAAACAATGGCCTCGGAGGCTACGCCGGAGGACTAAAAAGAAAACGGCATCTGCTGGCACTCGAATCAGTGCGTTTTGATGCTCGGTGAAGCTGCGGCATTATTATCTGTTTGAACTAAATCTTCCGGCAAAGGTTCAGGCCATCCGCGATCGACAGCAAGACTGTCTCCACCCTTTCATCCGCCGCCAGCTTCCGATTCAGTGCGTCAATCGCATTGCCCGACTTATCATCAATAGGCCCGGAGCCAAGTCTTCCACCCCACAGCATATTGTCGAACAGAATGATTCCATTCTTCCGCATTCGTGGCAGGATCAGCTCGTAATAATCCTCATACTCAGTTTTCTCCGCATCGATAAAGGCAAAGTCAAACGTGACACTTGCCTCGAGTTGTTGCAAAATTCGGATCGCCTCCCCAAGGCGCAACTCGATCCGGTCCTGGACGCCTGCCAGCGCCCAAAACTTCTTCGCAATACCCGTCCATTCTTCACTCGAATCAATGCAAATCAGCCTCCCTCCTGGCGCCAGCCCGCGTGCTGTGCAAATCGAACTATACCCTGTAAAAGTTCCCACCTCGATGGCCGAGGTCGCGCCGATAGCTGCCGTTAGAATCGTCATAAACGATCCCTGTTCCTCACTGATCTGCATCCTGCTGTCGTCCCCGAGCTTTTCCGTTTCGCTACGCAGCGCTTGCAACACGGGATCGCGCGCGTTGGATCGGCATGTGGTTACATACCTGTACAAAGAATCCGTTAGGGGCAGGTACTTAAGTTCCATGCCCCCATGATAACAAAACGCTCGTTATCGTGCCAATCGCGCGTGTTGCGGCCGGCACCGATCAACAACCAATTCCCTACATTCTTAGCCTCACGCGCAGAATGAAAGAATCGGACGAGGAAACCGTCACCATCAAGTCAGATGGGGCTTTTTCCTTGCGGGGAGGGACCAGGCTTTTCACGCCGCTCAGCAAATTGTCTACCTTGGGTTTGGCGCAGCGCAAAGCCGGCGTTCAATCCTTTTTCGCCGGGTGATGCGCCTTTTCAAGCGAAATGGCAAACGCTTCGGTGTAAGTGACCACGATCGTGTCGCCGAGCCGGAGTTGCTTGAGGTTATCGACGCGCTCGGCGCGAATCGTGCCGGAGTTTCCCAATGGACCTTGAAGCGTAACCGATTGCGTCGGAAGATCGAGGCCGACGACTGTGGCCACGACCTTGAAGGCGCGCAACGCTCCGGCGGCGGGTTCAGCGCCTTTCGGAGCTCGAGCTCCGCCTTCGATGATGGCCACCGGGTGGGTCTTTTCCTCCTCCGTCGGCGCGCGTAGTTCGCCCGCAAGCGAGACGTAATAATCCGCTGTCACCTCATCGCCAACTTTAACTTCATTCAACCTTTTGACGCGCTTGTCCACGGTGAACGTGACGACGTTGCCCAGCGGACCTTTGAGTGTGACTTCACGCTTCGCATGATTAATGGCCTCCACCTTGGCCGTCACTGTGGCCAGAACCGTCCGTTCGGTGCTCAATGGCTCGGCGGCGGAAGATCTGGAGGCCTGGCCTAGCGCCGCAAGCGCGAGCGCGGCGGTCAGAACTGCGGCAGGCATTCGTGAGGAAGTGTTTTGTATTTTCATGATTTGCTTTATCAGGTTTGTTGTTGTTTGTGAATCGCGTTAATTGCACAGAAGTATACAGAAGTGATCGCGCGAGCCACGTGCAAAATGGCTCATATTACGTTTACCCATCCGTTCGTGATAGGCCTCAAAATTGCTGTTTCAGCATGGCTTGATAATAGGCTGAGCCCATCGGTCTCAGGATCGAAGACCAAAGCATAAGGGGAGCCGGGAATAGGCACCTTACAGTTCCATGAACACTTTGGTCAGGGTGCGTTCCTGCGCTGCCACAGCCCGGGAACGGTGCGTTTTGGCTCCTTTATGCAATTGCCGCCCCATCCATCCAATGTCAGGCCTTCCCAAACATCCTCTTCCAGTTTTCCAGACATTTCTTTGCCGTTTCAAACTCAGAAAACCGGCTCCCTTCCTGCTCGATCAAAAAGTATTCGAGGCCACCTACGGATTCGGCTGCAGCCATAAGCTCTTTCCATGGCGTCGCACCTTCGCCAAATAGCACGCGGTATCCTTTCTCGTCGCCATGGCCGGGCGCCCAATCTTTCAGGTGCATACTTTTGATGCGTCCAGGATTGGCTTTGACCCAGGCGACCGGATCCGCACCTGCTTCCTCACAGGTGCCTACATCCAACTGCAGCACAAATTGTTTAGGCGTATTGGCTGCAATCACTTCAAGAATGCTCTGGCCGTTTTCCAATTTGGCCCATTCGGAATGATGATTGTGGAAACCCGCGCTCAATCCATGGGGCTCCAATTGTTCCACAACTGCGCTGAGCTTTCCGCAAAGGCCTTTCCACCCATCTACTCCAGTGGTGTGCGGAGCGCTCGACAGGACCAGGCAACGAGTGCCCAGAATCTGATTTAGTTCGATGGCGTGCGCCAGGTTCTCGCTAGTAGAAAATGATTCGAAACCATTGTGGGTGGAATAGCAATGAAGACCCAGATCGTCCATTTGAGCGCGGACGTCTTTGGCATACACGGGCGTCCATTTGAAATAAGGCGCGTAGAACTCAACGACTTCGTAGCCGATCTCGGCAACTGTCTTGAGCGTATGAGGCAAGTCTCGCGCCAATTCACCACGGACTGAGTAGAGCTCGATGCCGATTGAATGCTTTTTCCTCGGCGCGGCCTGTTCAGCCGCCGAGGCCTTCATCGTCAATCGTGTCGTTGCAGCCATGGGAATGGCAGTGGAAAGCGTGAGAAAGGTTCGCCGTGAGAGGGAATTGGGATTTGGCATAGCTCCGATAGAGTGCCAACTTTTGGCCTTCTTGCAACGCCGGTTCACGGAAGATTCCAGTTTGATGGCACACCCTTGTTCGGTCTCGACTGATCCGAACCGAATTGCGGTCAATCGATCCATGTTTACCGGAGAAGAAACCTGTTTACGCGATGCTCCCCCGGCGATCGTCATTCGCGCGCAGCCATCGCCAAGTCGCAATAGTTACTTGGCTATGCCCCTGGTCACGACGTGGAGCAAGGCTTGAGGATTGCAATGGAATGGTATCGCGAGAATGTTCACCCGGGTCTTCAAACATCAATCAATCAGCACGAAAGAGCTCGCCGGAGCGTTATAGATGGAAGTGAACCGCTGTAACCTGGAATTTGTCGAATCGAAGATTGATCCTCAGATCGGCAGCAACCCTGTCGAGAATAGCTTGGCATTTGCTCTTCAACGTGAAATATACCGTCTGCATCTATCGTGTTACTCAAGTGAACCATGACGGAAGTCGAAACTACCGATTCGGACTCTCACAAAATCCGCAGATCAGTCTTTGCGACTACTCACTGGTCTGTCGTGCTTGCGATTGGTGATGCGAAGACAACATGTGCCCAAGCCGCGTTGAGCCGATTGTGCCAATCCTATTGGTATCCTCTTTACGCCTACGTTCGCAGGCGCGGTTACATTCCTCAGGATGCTGAGGATTTAACTCAGGAGTTTTTCGCGCGCTTGTTTCGAAATGAAACGCTTTCTGGTTTTTCTCGTGAAGGAGGACGCTTTCGTTCATTCCTCCTCAAAAGCATGAGTCACTTCCTCACGGACGAATGGCGGCGCGCGCGTGTGCAAAAGCGTGGAGGAGGTCAGATTATTTCGCTTGATGTCGCCAGTGCTGAATGCCGCTATGGCATCGAACCCGTGGATACACACACACCGGAGACCCTTTATGACCGTGCCTGGGCTTTGGTCCTGCTCGACACAGTCTTCCATCGTCTGCGAAACGAGTATGCCCGGGCTGGCAAGGTAGCTTTGTTCGAAGAAATAAAGTTCTGCCTAACGGGCCAGCGCAACGCGATTCCTTACGCTGAATTGGCTAGCCGCATCAATCAACCGGAGAACACACTTAAAACCCAAGTCCACCGTTTGCGCCAGCGTTACCGCGAATTGTTGCGAGAAGAGGTCGCGCAGCTTGTCGCCAGCCCAACCGAAGTCGAGGAGGAACTTCGGTCTCTTTTCCGAGCCATGTCCTAAGCGCAAATTTGTTTGAAACCTTTACACGCCATTCTCGTGGTAATGGGTGAAAGGTCAAAATGGACTCAAAAAAAACCTGTCAGCACTGTGGAAAAATCGTCGGACCTGAGGCGATTGAGGGTTTATGCCCGGATTGCCTAATGAAAGTGGGCTTGGGCATTGGCACTGAGGTCAGCGTAGCCGCTTCTCCCGGCAAACGCGCTTTTGCGCCACCGACACTGGCCGAACTGGCAAACAAGTTTCCTCAGTTCGAAATCCTTGCCTTCATCGGTCAAGGCGGGATGGGCGCGGTTTACAAGGTTCGTCAGCGACAACTCGACCGCGTGGTCGCTCTCAAAATCCTGCCACCTGGCATTGGAGAAGATCCGGCATTTGCCGATCGCTTCGCCCGTGAAGCCAGGGCCATGGCCAAGCTGAATCATCCGGGCATTGTGACCATCTATGATTTCGGTCAAGCAGATGGGCTTTATTACTTCATCATGGAATTGGTTGACGGTGTTAATTTGAGGCTCTTGATGCAAAACGGCCGTGTTTCCCCGCGTGAGGCGTTGGCGATTGTCCCGCAGATCTGTGATGCCCTGCAGTATGCGCATGATAAGGGTATCGTCCATCGCGACATCAAACCGGAGAACATCCTGCTGGATCGACAAGGCCGGGTTAAGGTGGCCGATTTTGGCTTGGCCAAACTCGTTGGAAGGATGAACGAGGCGGGGATTGACGGCGTGACAACCGATACAAGCGATCTGACGAAGGCGGGTAAGGTGATGGGCACGCCGAATTACATGGCCCCCGAGCAGATGGAGCATCCCGGCAAAGTTGATCATCGCGCAGACATCTACTCGTTGGGCGTAGTCTTCTATCAAATGCTCACCGGTGAATTGCCGCCCAAGCCGTGGCAACCGCCTTCGAGGAAGGTGCAGATCGACGTGCGCCTCGACGAAGTTGTCCTGCAGGCCCTGGAGAAAGAACCGGAGCGACGTTATCAGCAGGCTGGCGAAGTGAAAACGGCGATTGAGAGCATTGCAGCCGAAAGGCCGGCAGCGGGTTCGGGCAATGCGGAGCATTTCCAACCTCGTTGGTGGAGCGTTTTCGTTGCGGGTTTCTTAACGGTCCTTCTCTTGGAATTTGGCGCCCTGGCCCTGATGAAACCCGAACCGAGCGGACGTCTATTGGCTCTGTTGGCCGGAGGCGTAGCATTGATCATTTTCCTGCTTGCCAGGAAAAGGTTGTTGAAAGTTTTCCTCGCGGGACTTGTGGTTGCTTTCTTCTTGTGGCTGGGTGTCGCTGGTGCCACAACTGGGGCGCTGCCACCAGGTGCCGCGGCCTTGGTTATCGCTGTGACCCTCGTTGCCACCTTCGTTTTCGCACGTAAGAAGCTGCGCTCGTCACTCGGCTCCATCCATCAAAACCTCGCCTTTTCGCATGGCTTTCTCCCTTGCTTTGTAATCGTGTTTCTCGTCGTGTTTGGAAGCAGTTGGTTGATTACTTTCATTTTGCCTGAATCCTTCTCCAGCACCGCCCGCATAAAAGTCGAGCGCGACCAAACCAATATCAGAGGTATGGCCGAACAGTCGTTTGGCGGCAGCTACGATCCCTATCTGATTCAAACTGAGTTCGAAGTGATCCACTCCGAGGTGATCCTGGGCCAGGTTGCCCAGGACCTGGATCTTAATAAGGAATGGGGGAAAAAGTTCGCCAATGCCGAAATTCTCAAAACTACGGAGACGATATCCCTAATCAAAAACAGGATGGAGTTGCGCCCGGTTCGCAATACCAGCTTAATCGAGATCCGTGTTTACAGCGATCGTCCGCAAGAAGCGGCGCTGATTGCCAATAAGATTGCGCGCGTTTACCAACTTTATCGCAACGAGCAGCCGGTTCCCGGTTCCTCGTCCGTGCATGTCGAGATTACCGATAGGGCAATCCCTGGCCTGCGGGCGGTGCGCCCTAATAAGCCATTAAATTTGGCCATTGGTGCGCTGGCGGGGTTGCTTTTGGGGACCGCTGGAGGTGCTGTCGTCAGCGGTTATGAATCACGAAAGAAACGCAACCTCATCAAAGATTAGGATCGGGACCCCATTTGCATCATGTGCATGATGTGACGAAGCTGGACATTTAAGACGGATCCCTTCAATGTCAGAAATAGTGTTCGTACCTGTGTCCTATGCGCAAGATCCTGAAAGAAACCTGGCATAATCCGCTCCTCTGGCTGCTCACTTTCCTGCCAGTGGTGTTCCTGATGGAATATCTCAAGCTCGCGGCACACACTGCTGTTCCTGGCTTTCACTGAGCATCGCTCATGATGTCCCGTATCCTTCTAATCGAAGACGCCCCCGCCAACATCCAAGCCTTGTCCGCCATTTTGAAGGAACAAGGTTGGCAGATCAGTGTCGCCACAAGCGGCCAGCAGGCGCTTGATCTGCTCGCACGTGTCCGCCCGGACCTGATTCTCCTCGACATCATGATGCCAGGAATGGACGGTTTTGAAACCTGTCAGCGCATTAAGGCATCCACAGCCTGGCGCGAGATCCCGATAATCTTTCTCACGGCCAAAACTGAGACGGCTGATATCGTCCGGGCCTTCGAACTCGGCGCGGTGGATTACGTGGCCAAACCATTCAACGCACACGAATTGCTCGCTCGCGTTCGCACGCACCTGGCGCTCGATCATCTTCACCGCGAGAACCAGCGCCTGCTGCTGAATGTGCTGCCCGCGCCCATCGCCGAGAAGCTCAAAAAACACGTCGGCATCATCGCCGAGCGGTTCGACGATGTTTCGGTACTCTTCGCCGACATTGTGGGCTTTACCCCTTTATCCGCGCGGCTTTCGCCCACTGAGTTGCTGGAACTTTTGAACCGCGTGTTCTCGGACTTCGACGAACTCGCCGGACGGCAGGGCCTGGAAAAAATCAAAACGATCGGCGACTCCTACATGGTCGCCGGCGGACTTCCTGAACCTCACCCCGACCATCTTGCATCCATGGCGTCTCTGGCGCTCGCGATGCACGAAACCATTCGGCAGGTTGGGAATGATTTCGGTGGCTTGAGCCTGCGCGTCGGCCTGAACGTGGGAAGCGTCATCGCCGGAGTCATCGGCATCCGCAAATTCATTTACGATGTGTGGGGCGACACGGTGAACACGGCGAGCCGGCTGGAGTCGCACGGGGAGGCGGGCCGCGTGCACGTGAGCGACGCGGTTTTTTTACGGCTGCAGGACCGGTTTGTTTTCGAGCCGCGCGGAACCATCGAGTTGAAAGGCCGTGGGCCGATGAACACTTATTTTCTGAAGGCGCAAACGAAGTGAAGCTTTTTGATTGGAGCCGGAGGGAGGTAACTCTGGAAGAGTGTGATCGACAATTTCAAAAAATCGAGTGCACTGGGGATGCTTTCCGACCGGGCTTGGGAGCTGGCCCTGGGTTGTTGGAACTGCATCGGGAGCTTCTTGAAATCACTTCTTGGTCTTTAAATTTCAGGGGGATTGGAGCGGGTGATGGGAATCGAACCCACGTGGCCAGCTTGGAAGGCTGGAGCTCTACCATTGAGCTACACCCGCAGCAGCACAAATAGTAATATCTGATTGAGCCTTGTCAATCACGCGAGTTAGCTGTGTTTAGCTGTTTTGGGAGTGCAGTGTTGGAGGAAGGCCGGAGCAGGCTTCTGAGGAAATCATTTTTTGCGAGGCCGTCCCGCAAGGCTACCTGCCTTCGTACAATTGCCATTTTCCCTTCTGCCAGTGATAGATGGAGGCTTCCGGGAATCCGGGTCCCCATGAACCTTCGAAGTCCGCGAGGGCTTCTTTAGCTCCCCTCATACTGTCTGCTTGAGCAAGTATTCCCAGCACATGAGAATAAACCAGGAATGGTTTCAATCGAGGCGGGCGATTAACGGGAAAATCCAATTGTTCAACAAATACCACTTGCGTTCCCTTTCCCCAACCAGCGAGAATTTGATCGAAAACTTCAGGTTCCATAAATTGACTCAGACGGAAGAAACCTGAGCGCGACAACGTTTTTGGACTGCAATCGGTCGGCAGGCCGAACAAGTGGCAAAAGTCTTCCACGGCGGATGCTTGATTTGGGAGGACAAGGACAAAATTCATGCCTTCTTGAATGTGATGCCGTACGGAATCATTCCAACCCTCGGCATCTGCACTGAGCATCCCCAACCTCCGATGCGTTTGTGTTTGCATGGTAAAGAAGTTTCGCCGTATCCGGGTCTTTACCATATAAGCAAAAGTGCCCATAAAGGTCGCAAAGATCGATTAACGTTCTGCCAACGCTTGCGTTGGTGTCTGCTCCAAGTAAGCTGCGTCCCAATGAAATCGTTCCTGCTTACTGGCGGCCGAATTATCGATCCGGCCAATCGTTTTGATGCGATTGGCGACTTATTGATAAAGGATGGGAAAATTGCAGCCATAGGGGCGCAAGCGGCCGCACATGCCTCTCCTGACGTTGAGAGGATTTCAGCGACTGGCCATGTCGTGGCTCCAGGCCTAATTGATTTGCACGTGCATTTGCGGCAGCCTGGTCAGGGGGCGAAGGAAACGGTTGCCACCGGCACAGCCGCTGCGGCGCGGGGTGGCTTTACCTCGATCGTGTGCATGCCGAATACCTCCCCCGCAATTGATAACGCGGGCACTGTCGCACTGATCCAGCAGTTAGCCGCTGCACAAGGGCTGATCAATGTGTTTGTCGCGGGAGCGATCACCAAGAATATTCAAGGCGAGGAGATGGCGCCAATAGGCTCGCTCAAACGGGCAGGGGTGGTGGCGATCACCGATGATGGTCATTGCGTTCAAAATCATGAAATGATGCGCCGGGCGCTTGAATACGCCCGCATGTTTGATCTGCCAGTCATGGATCATTGCCAGGATTATAGTTTGGTCACGGATGGGGTGATGCACGAAGACTATTGGAGCACGGCCCTGGGTCTTCGTGGCTGGCCGGCCGCTGGGGAGGAACTCATTGTCGCGCGCAATATCCTCCTGGCCGAAACAACAGGCGCGAGAGTCCATTGCCAGCATTTGAGCGCGGCCGGCAGCGTCAAGCGTTTGCGCGAAGCCCGGAAGCGGAACGTGCCCATCTCGGCCGAGGCTTGCCCGCACCATTTTACACTCACGGATGCTGCCGTCGCCGGGAGCGATAAATTCTGGCCCACAGACGGCAAATCGATTTACGGCCATACCAAGGAGCTGCCGGCCTGGGCCGCTTACGATACAAACTTCAAAATGAATCCGCCTTTGCGTTCAGCCGCCGATCGCGAAGCGATTCTTGAAGGTCTGTCGGATGGCACGATTGAGATTCTATGCAGCGATCACGCGCCACATTGTGATTATGAGAAAGAGGTTGAGTTCGATTTTGCACCCTTCGGCATCACTGGTTTGGAAACAGAGTTGGCGCTTTCTTTGATGCAGCTTTATCATTCGAAACGGTTGAGCCTGCCTGATCTGATCGCCAAGTTTACTGTTGCACCTGCGCGTTTGTTGGGGTTGGCAAAAGGCACCTTGAGCGTCGGCGCCGATGCCGACGTGACCGTTTTTGATCCGAACCGGGAATGGAGATTGGAACCTGGGAACTCCGCCAGCAAATCCTCCAACAGCCCCTTTTTCGGATGGCAGCTTAAAGGAAAAGCAATCGTCACAATTGTTGGAGGCAAAAAAGTTTGGAGGGATGAATGAATTGAGACCAGCTTCAGGAGCTGATTTCTCTTCACTGAGTCCTAAATCCGTACTTTAACGGATTGTCAATCCAAAGAGTTCGAAGTAAAAAAGACAGCATACATCCGGGTCTGATGTATGAACTGCAGGCAGTCTCGTCGAAACTGGAACTCACTGGCGAGACTGCCTGTCTTCTTAATGACCTTTGCCTTCCTTCTCTTCTCGTGAAACTTTGCGGCCCAATTGCATTTCCACAATCAGGGCTACAGCAAAAAGCGAGAAGAGTTCCATCTACCTGGTGTGTTTGTCGGCACAAACGTGGGTGTTAACCCTATAGTCAAGCACGCAACTCTGAGTTAAAAAGGAAATATGAGAGGCTCGCCTCAGGGGGATGCGAGTCGTTCGATTGAGCGGTCCTTTTCCTAGGGCCGCTCTTTTTTCTTCGCGCTTTCATCCTGCACTGATAGCCTAGAAGCGTACACACTATTGGTTAGCAACAACTCATTATGTCTTTCATTTTGGCTTTGGACCAGGGCACAACCAGCTCTCGAGCTATCCTGTTTGATCATCAGGGCGCGATCCGCGCCCTGGCCCAGAAAGAATTCAGACAAATCTTTCCGCAGACCGGGTGGGTCGAACATGATCCGAATGAAATTTGGTCCAGCCAACTCGAGGTTGCGCGCCAGGCTTTATCAAGCTCTGGACTTAAATCCAGCGACGTTTCTGCCATTGGCATTACTAACCAGCGAGAGACTACTTTGATTTGGGATCGGCGCACCGGACAACCGATTTACAACGCTATTGTCTGGCAGGATCGCCGGACATCGAGTTTCTGTGATGAATTGAAACGAGCCGGTCATGCCGACTTGATCAAAAGCAAGACCGGGTTGGTGATTGACGCTTACTTCTCGGGGAGCAAAGTCCGCTGGCTTTTGGATAACGTCCCGGGAGCTCGCGAGCGGGCTTCGAGAGGTGAACTAGCCTTTGGAACAGTTGACACGTGGCTGGCATGGAACCTGACAGGGGGCGCGCTTCACATCACCGATCCGAGCAATGCTTCGCGGACAATGATGTTCAACCTCCATTCCGGCGCCTGGGACGACGAACTGCTCGGCGTGCTGGATGTGCCGCGCTCGTTGCTGCCGGAAGTGCGTTCTTCAAGCGAGGTTTATGGCGCGACAGCTCGTGGAATTTTCGATGCATCCATTCCCATTGCAGGAATTGCCGGAGACCAGCAGGCGGCTTTGTTCGGCCAAAACTGTTTTGCCCATGGACTGGCAAAGAACACCTACGGGACGGGCTGCTTCATGTTGATGAACATCGGGGCACAGCCGACGCCGTCCAAACATCAATTACTCACAACAGTGGCTTGGAAGGCCAATGGCCAAATGGATTACGCGCTCGAAGGGAGCGTGTTTATCGGAGGCGCAGTTGTCCAATGGCTACGGGATGGACTTGGCATCATCAAATCTGCAGCCGACGTTGAAACCCTGGCTGCCAGCGTGCCGGACTGCGCCGGGGTATATCTCGTGCCAGCTTTTGCCGGGCTCGGAGCGCCGCATTGGGACCAATACGCGCGGGGGAATATCAACGGATTAACACGAGGGACTACGGCCGCACATATCGCGCGTGCTGCCTTGGAAGGAATTGCCTTCCAGGTCGCTGACGTGCTCGAGGTCATGAAAGAAGACTCTGGCATTGCATTGGACGAATTGCGGGTGGATGGCGGTGCCTCGGCTAACAATCTCCTGATGCAAATCCAGGCCGACATACTTGGAGTTCGGGTCGTCCGGCCTAAAGTAGTCGAAACGACAGCTCTGGGGGCGGCTTACCTGGCAGGCTTAGCGACTGGTTTTTGGAAGAACCGTGCAGAGGTTCAAAAAGCCTGGGAGAAGGACCGCGAATTCGAACCACAGAAGGCTCCGGACGAAGTCGCCTACCGCCGCAATCGTTGGGCGGAGGCTTTGCAACGGGCGCGTCAATGGGAACATAAATGATAACCCTGAAACCAGCTAAATAATGAATCCCTACCTTGCCGAATTCATTGGAACCGCTTTACTGGTCATCTTCGGGAATGGGGTGGTTGCAAACGTGGTGCTCGCGCGAACCAAAGGCAACAATTCGGGATGGATTGTAATTACTGCCGGTTGGGGGTTTGCTGTCTTTGTTGGGGTGTTTTGTTCTCAACGTTTCAGCGGCGCGCATTTAAATCCCGCAGTCACCGTGGCGATGGCAACAGCCGGAAAGCTCGCCTGGTCGAAAGTAGGCGGCTACTTGCTTGCCCAGATGCTTGGGGGGATTATCGGCGGAGCAACCGTATTTTTTTTCTATCGCGAACATTTCAAGGTGACGGAAGACGGGAACAGCAAGCTCGCTTGCTTTTGCACCGCGCCAAACATTCGTAATATTCCACAGGCCTTTTTTTGCGAGGTGGTCGGCACTTTCCTCCTCGTGCTGCCGGTTTTTTTAATGACAGATGCGACTTTTAAACTTCCAGGGATCGACGGTGCTATTGGCGAAGTCCCATTAGGTTTGGGCACTTTGGGGGCTTTGCCAGTTGGGCTGCTGGTCTTTGCAATTGGCCTGTCATTGGGGGGAACCACCGGTTATGCCATCAATCCTGCTCGTGACCTTGGCCCGCGCCTGGCGCACGCCATTTTGTCCATCCCTGGTAAACGTGACAGTGATTGGAATTATGCCTGGGTGCCAGTGGTTGCGCCGATTCTCGGTGGCGTATTAGCGGCGTGGGTGAATTCTTTTTTGGTCCGGTGAACGCGCAACAATTAGCGCGATAGCCCAGGAATTTTTGTAATTTGCTCACCGCTGTTCTCATGGCTTAATCTGATCGCGGCCACTTAAATGCCATGCGCCAGAAGTTATTTTTCTCACTCTTAACGCTGATGATGTTTTGGGCGCTGGTTGCGCCACTTCGCTCAGCAGGCCAGGGCTATTCTCCCAAGGCAGCACCCGGGCATATGACTCTCCCACCGGATCTGCAAGTCCAGCTTATCGCCAGTGAGCCGATGATCGCTCAGCCCGTTTGTATCGAGTTCGATGATAGGGGCCGGCTCTGGGTGGTTCAATATATCCAATACCCGAATCCTGCCGAATTGAAGCGCTCGGTCGTCGATCGTTGGTCGCGCACCATATACGATCGTGTTCCGGAACCACCTCCTCGGGGACCAAAGGGATCGGATCGCATCACCATTCTTGAGGGGACCGAAAATGGAGGGCTGGCGAGCAAGGCTCACGATTTTGTAAATGGACTCAATCTTGCAACTGGTGTGGCGTTTGGACATGGCGGCGTTTTTGTTTTGAACGTTCCCTACCTGCTCTTCTATCCGGATCGTAATCAGGATGACTTACCCGATGGCGATCCGATTGTTTGTCTGAACGGATTCGGCATGGAAGACGCCCATTCAGTCGCCAATTCCCTGACGTGGGGACCCGACGGTTGGCTTTATGGATGTCAGGGAAGCACTGTCACTGCGCACATCCGTGGAACCGAGTTTCAGCAAGGTATCTGGCGCTATCACCCTTTGACACACGAATTCGAACTGTTCTGTGAGGGTGGAGGCAATTCCTGGGGGTTGGACTTCGACCAGGAAGGTGAACTGATTTACAGTACCAACCTCGGCCCCTACCGGCACCTTCACGGCGTGCAAGGCGGTTATTATTGGAAAAGTTTTGGCAAACATGGAGCGCTGCACAATCCGTACGCCTTTGGCTTTTTCGAGCACATACCACACACAAACTTCACCGGTGGTCATGTCACCGATGGCGGCATCATCTATCAAGGCACAAACCTTCCGGCACGTTTTGAAGGCCGCTATATTTGCGGCGATCTTCTGGGGCACGGCGTCCAGTGGCATGAGATGTATCGCTGGGGTTCGACTTTCACGTCGTCACACGGTGGTTACCTGCTCGAGGCAAATGATAAATGGTTCGCCTCGACCGATCTCACCATGTCTCCAGACAATGCGATTTATGTCGCGGACTGGTGTGACCAGCGCACCGCCCACCCTGATCCCGATGCAGATTGGGATCGGAGCAACGGCCGGATTTACCGGATTGCGCCGAAGGGCAGCGCTCCATCGAGATCGCCTGACATCAGAAGTCTGGCCACTCCACAACTTATCAAGCTGCTTGCGGCGAAAAACGATTGGCTGGTTCGAAAGGCCCGAAGACTGCTGGCAGATCGTCGCGACCCTGAATCGATTTTACCACTGCGTTCGCTCATTATGGAAACCAGGGATGAGCATCTTGCCCTTGAAGCATTATGGGCACTCTATGTCAGTGGCGGCTTCAACGGAGGTTTCGCGGTCAATACCCTGAAGCATCCTGCCTCTGCGGTGCGCAAATGGACTGTCCGTTTTCTCGGAGATGAAAAGCAAGTAAACCCTTCGATAGCACTGCGTCTGTCCGAATTGGCGAAAAGCGAGTCGGCCGTGGTGGTTCGTTCTCAATTAGCCTCATCGGCACAACGCCTGCCACCGAAGGACGCATTGCCAATTATTGAAGCGTTGTTGGAGCGCGACATTGATCGAGATGATCCATACGTGCCTCTTTTGCTTTGGTGGGCTCTTGAGCGCCATGCCGTGAGCGCTTTGGCTGAGGTCCAAACCTTTTTCATTTCGGCCGCTGCGTGGAAATCAAAAATAGTCCGTGAAGTTATTCTTGAGCGCCTGGTTCGGCGTTGGACAGCCGAGGGCAGTGTGGCAGCATACGACGGCTGCGCTCGACTGCTGGCGAGTATCCCAGACAGCGATGCAAGCGCTAACCAGCGACATCGTCTTATCGCAGCCCTGGAGGAGGGATTTCACGATCGTCCTGTATTGCCAGTCGGTTTTGGAAGTGGCGGTCTTTTTGCCCATACGGAAGTGGCCGAGGTAAGAACAAACACTCGGCAGGCGCACATTGAGAAAGTGACGCCTGCTTTAAGCTCCCAACTTCAATCTTTTTGGAACGACGACACGACCGATGCGGCGCTAATTCGGGTCAGTGCCCGTACTGGAAGCCAGCAGGCGGCCAGCAGGGCTCGTTTCCTGGTGCGGGACGCTGCTACCAAACTGGAGCTTCGTCTTAATATGATTCAACTCCTGGGCGAACTGGGCGATGCTTCCGATGGCGAACGGTTGCTTCAACTCGCGGTCGAAGCGCCTGAACCTGTTCAACTTGCTTGTCTGGACGTGTTGCCTGCCTTCGATCTTCCAGAAGTCGCAACCGAATTGCTCAAGCACTATCCGACCCTGAACGAACGCGCTCGCACCCGTGTTCGGCAACTTCTCTTAAGCCAGAAGGCCGGGGCTCGAACGATTCTACAAGCGGTTGATGCGGGACATTTGCCCTCTGCGGATTTTTCAATCGAGCAGCTTAGGGTGGTGGCATTGCACCAGGACAAAGCGCTCGACGATATTGTCCGCAAGCATTGGGGCAAAGTCAGCCCGGGTTCGGCCGAAGAAAAACTAGCTGAGATGCGCCGTCTTAACAACGACTTGAATGCCGGCCAGGGCGATCCTGCACATGGCCGCGACGTGTTCACCCGAGTCTGTGCGGTATGTCACACGCTCTTCGGCCAGGGTGGAAAAGTGGGTCCCGATCTAACCCATGCAAACCACGATCGCGAATTCCTGCTCGGCAGTATTGTGGATCCAAGCGCTTCCGTTCGAAAGGAGTATCTCACTTATGAACTCACGACTCGCGACGGCCGAATCCTTGCAGGGGTCATCGCTGATCAATCCGGTGGTAATATCACCCTGGCTACGAGCACTGGCGAGCGCACTCTCGTCCCGCAAAACCAGGTTCAGTCTTTGCGTGAATCCGCCTTGTCGCTGATGCCGGAAGATTTGGTCAAACCCCTGAAGCCGCAGGAATTCCGGGATTTGTTCAGTTACCTGCAAAGCGAACCACAGGCCGGATCGAAATGATTGGTTGGAGAACTCGATCGTCTGGTTGGCCCGGCACGACGGGCACCAAGGCATTGGAGCGTTACTTTCTTGACTGAAGTGACTGGAAAGGTTTCATTGCACCGACGGGCATCAGAACTTTCTACATGGCCACAGTCAAATCCCAGGCATTCACATTAATCGAGTTGCTTGTAGTCATCGCCATCATTGCAATCCTGGCTGCTATGCTTCTGCCGGCACTGGCTCGAGCGAAGGCTCAAGCACAACGAACCAAATGCGTTAGTAATCAACGGCAGATCGGCATAGCTTTTCGGCTTTATTCCGATGATCACACGGATAAGTACCCAGTTCACGACGGCTGGGCCTCAGTGGGCGGAGCTCGGCCCGCCGTGCCCTACATCACTGGCAATGCCGCTTACTACGGAGGAGACGTTTATGAAACCAACCGTCCATTGAACGCATATTCCGGCAGTCCGGATGTTTTTCATTGTCCGGCTGATAAGGGTGATGCGCTCAATCCTGTGCCTAAGACCTGCTGGGAAGGCTGGGGCAACAGTTATCTTGTGGAATGGTACGGCGATGCGTTTCGAGTTGCAAAGGTTACTGGGAGCAAAGGGAAGCTTGTGGCTGCAAATGAAGGGATCAAAGCCAGCGAAATTTCGCGCAAACCTTCCAACAAGTTGATTCAAGCTGATTGGCCCTGGCACGCTAATCGTGTCATTTCAGATCCTCGCAGTGAGTGGCATAACGTGCGTGGAAAACGTTCTGAGGCTGTGCTCTTCGGCGATATACACGTGGAATTCTACAAGTTTCCCGATGATTTAGCCAATCACGGCGGCGACCTGCCCAATCCCCAGTATTTATTTTGGTGAGGTCAACACCGAACGCGGAACCGCCGGGGGCTTGTTCGAATAGAATCAGTTTCGTGCCTTCGTCCGCTCCAGCCTTTCAATCATTCGGCGCAGTTTTCGCAATGCTGTATTTTGAATTTGGCGCACCCGCTCCCGCGTCACACCAAGTTCTGCGCTGACCTCTTCCAGTGTCATCTGCCGCCGTCCGTCGAGGCCAAACCTTGCGCGCAGAATGTTCGCTTCTCTGGGGCCAAGCGTCTTAACCATGTCTTGAAGCATGGCGTTCACGGCTTTTCCTTCCAGCCGCTCGTATGGACTCTCCGCATTTGTGTCTTCAACCACGTCTGAAAACTTATGTGAGTCCTCGTCTCCGATAAGCGCATCCAGCGAAGCTGGTCTGGCGGCTGCCATCCGCATCTGGCCAACGCGCGTGGCCGAAATGCCCAAATCTTCTCCCAACTCCTCATCCGTCGGCTCGCGGCCAAACTCCTCGAGCAAACGGTTGGCTGCTCGGCGCATTTTGGAGATTTTATCCACCATATGGACCGGTACCCGAATAGTTTTTGATTGATTAGCCAGGGCGCGTTTAATGCATTGCTTGATCCACCAGGAGCCGTAGGTTGATAGCTTGCCGCCCTTGGCAGGGTCGAAACGCTCGACCGCCTTCATGAGCCCTATGTTTCCTTCACTGATCATATCCAGCAGCGGCAGGCCCAACCCTTCATAATCCCGCGCAATTTTTACGACCAGCCGCAAGTTGGCTTTAATCATCTGTTCACGGGCCTTTTTGTCCCCTCCCTTGATGCGCGCCGCCAATTCTATTTCCTCTTGCGGTGTTAAAAGTTTCACCTTGCCGATTTCGCATAAATAAAGCTTCAAACAGGTGTCGCCTTCATATGCTGACCTCTGGCGTCCACGCGGCGCGACGGCTTCTTCGCCAGAGATCTCGAGAGGCGGGGATAGTTCAGTTTCCTGACGAGTCTCCGGTTGGTGAGTGAATAGACGGGGTTCGTTGACTTGAGTTTCGGCGCACAAGGCTTGTTCGTTCATGCTGGGTCCTTTCGCATGTCACGAGCCTCCACTAAAACATCGGTCGAGGGAAATACGCTCTATCCCCCATCTTGAGTCAAATAAGACCGGTGTCTTTCGTGGGAAAGCCTGCCGATGACCCTCAACCGTTCAATTTCACTTCTCCTCGTTCGAATGGGGTTGAACTTTTTGCAATTGAAGATGTACCCGCGCCACATCGCACATATAATCATCGCTCTTGTATGCCTTGACTGCCTGAAGGATGTGTTCGCGCGCCTGCGTTTGATCTCGAGTCGCTTCGAAATAGAGACCCACGTACAAATGTGCGTAAAACAAACGCCGGTTTAGCTCGGAGGCCGACGGTTCACCAGCGCTGGCAGCTTTGATGACATCTTCTGCTTTGGCATTTCCGGCCAGGAGCGCATGGACTTGCATCATGGGCACTCGCGCGTCTTCTTTAATCGGGATGAGCGCGGCGCGAGCCTTCTCCACGCCGGCCGACCGCGCCACGCAAAGAAAATGCCAGGCGGCATTTTCAACGTCATTGGGATTTACAGTCTGGTGGGATTCAAACTGCTTCCGCGCATCTTCAAATCGGCCAGCGTAATAATAAGCTATTCCTCTCTGCCAATGATAAGGAGCAAATCGCGGCTTGAGTGCGATGAACTGATCAAAATCTGAAATCGATTCTTTGATGTTTCCAAGTTTGAAATGTTCCGTGCCACGATTCTGCCAGGCGTCAGCCAGATGTGGATCCAATTTCAAAGCCTCGTTGTAATCGGTCACTGCTTTGGCAGATTCGTGAGCGTTTGCAAAAAGTGATCCGCGGACAAAATAGCCCAGTGCATTCGTCGGCTCTCTTGTGATGGCCTGGTTTGCCAGCGAAAAAGCTTCCGAGTGCTTGCCGGTCGCATAGGCCTCTTTTGCCTGCTTCAGCAAACCGGTCGAAACATCATCGCCGGCCCATAAGAGGGTCGTCGTGAACAAGAATGATCCAATCAAAGAAAGTGGCTTGAACCGAAGATTTGCAAGTGGACTTAAAACAGCATCGTAAATCATGCGCCTGATTTTAGAATGCTTTCAAGAATTCGCAAACCGACAAACGCGGAACCAAAGCCCAGTTCGGACTCCAATTCTCCCTTGCCAGAGTCATCGCAGCCTGATGACAATTCCCTCCATGAACCGTTCGAATCGTCCTCGCTCTCGTCCTCATCTTCGATCGGATATATGGTCCCAGTGCAAGCCTTGGCAATCGAGGAGGCTCTTTCAGTTCATGGTGAGAAACCCCTTTCTAAATTTTCCACTCATTTTTCTCACTGTTCTCATCGCTGCTCCTTGCGCTCTGTGTGCCGACACTCCCTCTGATACCAACGCGCTCTGGTTTGTCGAGCATTACACAAAGTACGAACATCGCATTCCGATGCGCGATGGTGTCCGGCTTTTCACAAGGGTTTATGTGCCCAAGGACGATTCCGAACCCTGGCCTATTATGTTCACCCGGACGCCCTACGGTCTGAAACCTTATGGCGTGGACAATTACACTGATCCGAGCGGTTCGTTCATGAACCTTGCCCGCGATCAATTCATCCTCGTTACTCAGGATGTGCGCGGCCGGTACGGCTCGGAAGGTGACTATGTGCACGTGCGCCCATTCAATCCGAACAAAGGCCCCAGGGAAACGGATGAAAACTCCGATGCCTTTGATACGATCGATTGGCTGGTCAAGAACGTTCCCGGAAACAACGGGAAGGTTGGTATGTTCGGTATCTCGTATCCCGGTTTTTACACGGCATTGGGCATGATCGATTCGCATCCCGCGCTTAAAGCCGCCTCGCCCCAGGCTCCTATTTCGGATTGGTTTATGGGTGATGACCTCCATCACAACGGCGCTTTTTTCCTCTCACAGAACTTTGGTTTTTTCTACTACTTCGCCCAGCGAGCCGAGGATCCGTTGCATGAAGAGCTCAAGTCTTTCAATTTCAAAACACCGGACGGTTATGACTTCTTCCTGCGCATGGGACCGTTGGCTAATTCCGATACCCGGTTGTTAAGGGGAGCTTCGTCAGCATGGACTGAGTTTTTGAGTCATCCGAATTATGACGCCTTCTGGCAAGCGCGCAATATTCGCCCACACTTGAAAAACGTTCGCTGCGCAGTAATGACTGTGGGCGGATGGTACGACGGCGAGGACCTCTTTGGTCCACTTGAGACCTATCGTTGGACTGAGCGCCAGAACCCGGGCATCACCAATCTGCTCGTGATGGGCCCCTGGGCCCATGGCGATTGGGGGCGGAAAGATGGCGACAAGCTCGGCGACATCAATTTTCACACAAAGACTGCAGAATTTTATCGCAACAAAATTGAGTTGCCCTTTTTTCGTCATTTCTTGAAAGGCGATACCAATTACACCGCCACGGAGGCCTATGTATTCGAGACCGGCACAGACCAATGGCGGCGCTTCGATTCCTGGCCGCCAAAGCAGACCCAGGCGCGCACGCTCTTTTTTTCCGCGGCAGGCTCGCTTGGTTTCAATCCGCCCACGGCGGAAGCCGATGCTTTCGATGAATACGTGAGCGACCCTGAAAAGCCAGTTCCATTTACACTCGAAGTCACTCCAGACTATCCACGTTCTTATCCGGTGCACGATCAGCGATTCGCCGCCTCGCGTCCGGATGTGTTGGTTTACGAAAGCGAACCTTTGGAGGACGACCTGACGATTGTGGGCCCCTTGAAGGCGTCATTGCACGTCTCCACTACGGGGACTGATGCCGATTGGGTAGTGAAACTGGTGGATGTTTATGCGGGAGACTTCCCCGACCCCAATCCAAATCCTTGCCATGTGCGAATGGGCGGATACCAGCAGCTTGTTCGCGGAGATGTATTTCGGGGCAAGTTCCGGAACAGTTTTGAAAAACCCGAGCCCTTCGAGCCCGGCCGCGTGACGAGTGTTGAGTTCAGTCTGCCCGATGTGTTCCACACTTTTCGCCGGGGCCATCGGATGATGGTACAGGTTCAGAGCACATGGTTTCCTCTAGTGGATCGCAACCCGCAGACCTTCGTGAACATATCCATTGCGAAACCTGAAGATTTTCATAAGGCAACCCATCGTGTCTATCGGACCGCGAAGGCGGCCTCGTCTCTCACTGTGCAAATACTGGCCTCGGCCGCAAAGTAACCAGGATTTCAGTCGGAGCTCATCAGATGTAGCAGGGAGCTTCGGACCGTGAGTGCCAGCAGATCATTGATCACATCGAGCACGATGAATTTGCGAACCTGTCCCCACACCTCTGTTTCATATGCTGTGCCGATGTGCAACAGCAAAGAATCCAGCATCTCGCGAGTATCTTCTCGAGCAAGGATGCGTTCAAAGCCGCGCCGGATCGCGGGGTAGGATACGTGAACGACATTCGTATGTTCGAGGACCGCTTCGAGAGCAAGCCGCAGCAAAACACGCATTTCTTCGGAGGACAACCCAGCCTCACCGGGAATGGTTCGCTGGGTGGCCTGGCGGGAGATCAGAAGATACAGGGCGCGAAAGCGAATTTTCTGGGCGGGTGGTTCGAGCCAGGGCTCGGGACGCAACAAGTCAAGCACCGCCCTCGGGCAGGCCGACTTGTCGCGAAGGCTCTCGACGAGTGGGGTTCCGGCGATGCGCTCATCTTCCCACCAGCCGGGTATCTCTTCGAGCTTTCGTCGGGTTTCCCGCGCCAGGCGCAGGTCAAAGTCCCGCACCAATCGGATTTCCTTATGAAGATAACTGTAGTGCAGCGGCGCGAGGACTGATTTGCGCAGGCGCAATGGCAAAGGGACCAGGTCCGGCAGCGCCAACCGAACCTCGAGCTTCCCGCCGTGCCGTTCGAGCGCCGTTCGCAGGCAAAGTTCCCAACAGCCTTCGATCCGAGGCAAGTTTTCGTGCAGATGAATGCCCGCAAGCAAGGAAACCGCGGCGGTATGCGTGATCTCCCGATTGAGCAAAGGCGTCAAGCCGTGGCGGCTTGCGATGCCATAGAGGAAGTCATACGGCGTAATGTTTTGTTCGACAATCGATGCGTGCCAATCGGAGAATTCTTGTAAAGTGCACTGCCAAACAACCTGTTCCTCCTGCTGACAAACCGAGCCCAATCCATTCTCAAACAGAGCATAAGCATAGGCGCTTCGAAGCATTGCACGGCCCCGCGGACCTTTCCATTTTCCATATTCCTGCTCGAGATCCCATGGCTTGAGCTGAAGGCAACCCCAGCCAAAATGCTGCGGAGCGATCCGATGAAGAGCCGTGAAAGCAGATACGCCAAACCTTGATAGGATTTGCGGTGAAACTTCATCAAAAAGCCTCGCCCAGCAACGAAAGCCACGGGCAGTTTCGAAATTCAGGCCGCCTTCGGGTCCAAAAAGCTGCGGTTCCGATACGGCCACGCGTTCCATTACCGTGCAAGCAACTCGATCGAGCACCTCCCAAATCGCCTGCCGGCTATCATGACAGATACGCTGGGGCCAGGCCGATACTTTCCCCAACACTTCAGGCGGCAGATTCCCCTGGCCGATTTGCTCGATGCAGCGCATCAGCACCGCTCGCCAGTCGATCAATCCGCTCTCGCGCAGGAGCGAGGGAGCAACACGTACCCCGAGTGACAAAAAGGCATCCTCCCAATCTGTCCGACCAAAAGCACCGATGTTCCAGTGAGCCACGCCGGCATCGAAGGTTACCAGCCGCAGTTCGTATTTGATTTTCCAAAGTGCTGCGCTGATCAGCATCTCCGCTGCGCGCTCATCACTGAGTTCCTGACGGAGTGTTAATTTCCATGGGCGCACCGGTGGATCATTTCCAAGCGTTATGCCCGGAAAGGCCACCTCGGGAACTATGCTGGGCCGGATCAATCGGAAACCACTGCTCCTGAGCAAATGGCGCAAGTCGGCGTTCTCAATATCAGCACAGGTGCGAAACCCAAACTTATTGCAGAGCAAATAGCGCAGGTAAGCGGGAGCACGGCGTTCGAACGTTTTTTGCTTGATGGTCGATAACGATGCCAGGGCTGCCGGCGGAGCGCTGTGAGAGAGCGGGCACAGCAACGCTTTAGGGTAGCTTCCCAAAAAGCCTTCAATCTGTGGCCGGACGGAATGCCATGCGGTAAGGATCAAAAGCGTGTCATAATCGGGAGCCTCCTGGACATTGGGGATGCTCGCGATTGCGGCTGCAATTCGAAAAACCTTTTCAAAATGCGGAATCTCGGCTTCTTCGTTCGCTTCTTTCGCCCGGAGATTCCGGTATTCAGCTTCGCCAAAGGGAAACCGGCTTGAAATCACGCGCGCCTTCTCTAAAAGCAAATCGTCAAACTTAGGCAGTGGAATGTTGCCGCGCGCCTGGTCGGGATTTAAAGAAAAACTGGAAGGATAAGGCCAGCCATAGTCGTCCAGAAGGCCAAAACGAGCCTCTGGAGCTTTCGGAACCACCTGGGTTCCTGACGAAAAACGTTTCGATGACCGCTCAGGGCGGAGATCTTTCGTCTGCCCTTGGGCGGGCTCGATCCACACAGCCATACGATCTTTGTAACATAAGGCCGTCGAAAAGCCACTGTTTTTGTAACGGGTGAAAGGCTTCTCCGTGGGTCTGCTGGGAAGCAGTCCCCGAAAGGGAATGTACACACTTTGCAACGCTGCCTGGTGGCCCCGAGCCGGGGGGCTTTGGTACACCAATGTGCTGTTCCGGATTCGCTCGCCGCCAAAGCGAGAGTGCCGGCCACAAGAGAGGCACAGGAAATCGTCGAGGAAATAAGGAAGCAAAATAACTTCGCTTAACCTATTCAGGCATCGTTCGGAGCGTGCTGGATTTTCTCTTGGAAAGTGCCTATGCATGTGCGCCGGGATGCGCTGGTAGCCGGCACTTGAATTCAACCGATATGAGCGAGCCGAAATTTCTCACGATGGCCGAGTTGGAAGCTGGACTGGATTGGATTCGAAATTCTCCGAGGACGGAAGGCCAGGTAAAGCTGCTGGTACGGCGGCCCTCCAAGGAAACACGCGAGGTGCTGACGCAAGCAAGGTTGGACTTGGCAGAGGGTTTGATGGGCGACGACTGGAAGTCGCGCGGCAGCAAAAGCATGCCGGATGGATCGGCCAATCCAGAAATGCAATTGAATGTGATGAACTCGCGCGTCATTGCCTTGCTTGCACCGGATGAAACTCGATGGCCGCTCGCAGGTGACCAACTCTACCTTGATTTGGACCTGAGCATGGTTGCTGCGCCGGTCGGAACGAAACTGGCTATCGGATCTGCTGTGCTCGAAATAACTGCGCCGCCCCACCTGGGCTGCAGCAAATTCCAGGCGCGGTTTGGTCTTGATGCACTGAAGTTTGTGAATTCGCCTGTGGGTCGGGAACTTCGGTTGCGCGGGTTAAACGCGAGAATCGTGCGGCCAGGAATCGTTTGCGTAGGAGACATCGTGACGAAACTGTGATCCCCTTTACGTGGCCGCCAGGCGAGCTACTTCACGGTTTTGAGCGAACTGCGGGCGCGGCTCAAGGGCCCTCAGGGTCCGGCCGTCTTTCACATTGTGATTCGTAACTCCAGCGTCAAATCATTCTGCCTTGACAGATATAGCCGAACCCCTCCGATCATCGTTTCCGCTTTTGGGGAGACTAAACCAAAAGGTTGCACCCTGATCGACTTGCGACTTGGCCCAGATTTTTCCCCCGTGCCGCCCGACGATGCGATGGACGTTGGCCAGGCCGATTCCTGTTCCTTCGAATCGATCCGTCTTGTGCAATCGTTGGAACACCCCAAAAAGCTTGTCGGCATACCGCATGTCGAAGCCGGCTCCATTGTCCTTGACGTAAAACTCCACTTCGGTGGGACGCTGCCTGCAGCCGACCCTGATTTCGGCATGCTGACGTTCGCTCGTATATTTCACGGCATTGGACAGCAAATTAACCCATACTTGCTTGAACATCGCTCGATCGACAAAGGCTTCGGGCAGGGGTTCGATATCCCAACGGATATCTCGCCCCTCGGTGTCTCGCTTCATTTCCTTTTTGACCTCATCCACCAATTCAGTCATGGCGACGCTTTCCCGCCTGAGTTCCTCACGACTCATCTTGGCAAATTCCAGCAGATCCTCCACTAGATCGTTCATCCGGGTGATGGAACTCGAGATTTGCTCCAGGAAGTGAGTGGCTTCCTGGCTAAAAGAGGAACCAGACTCCGTACGGAGCAAGTCCAGATAGGCGCTCATGTGGCGCAGGGGGGCGCGCAGATCGTGCGAAACCGAATACGAAAAACCCTCCAACTGGCGGTTCAATTCCGCAAGCTGGGCAGTTCGTTCCGCGACTCGGCCTTCCAAGGTCGCGTTCAGACGGTTGATCTCCTCCTGGGCGCGCTGCATTTCGCTCCTTCGTTCCTGCAAACTTTTGGCCATTTCATCAAAAGTGCGCACGAGTTGCCGAAGCTCGCCCGAGGCGTGGGCGTTCCCAGTGCGGGCAGTAAGGTCGCCAGACCCAACTCGACGCGCGCTGGAGAGCAGAGCATTGATGGGATTTAAAATATAACGATCTCCATAAATCCACGCCGCCAGGAGAGCGAGGAAGGCCACGACGCACAGAATCGTCAGGTTCAAAAGCAACATGTGCTTGGTCTCCGCGTAAGCCAGCGAGGCGGGGATGCCAACCGCGAGAAACAAGCTTGGCTGAGGTCCGCTGTGAAGGGTTGTGTAGGCATGGAGCCTCGGCAGGCCATCGAGTCCTGGCAGTTCGGCGATTCCTTCCCGCTTGCCGGAGACAGTCCTGAACAATTCCGAGTCCGAGCGTGACTTCCCCACCCAGTGTTCTGGATCCGGATAGCGTCCCAGGATGTGGCCTGAGCTGTCGAAAACTTCAACGACGCCTCCCTCAGGAAGCCGGGCCTGGCCAAGCGCACGATTGATCGCAGCCAAGTCCAGAGCGCCATACAGAACGCGAACAAGATTTCCATTTGTGTCGATCAGCGGATATCCAATCGGAAGGCTCGGCTTGGAAAAGGAATCTCCGGGCTGAAATTCGCCCACGGCCGGGCCGTGCGTCTTGAGAATACGTTGGAAATGTAGGCGGTTGGCAAAGTTTGTCGGGCCTTTCAGACCGAATGAACAGGAGACTAGCGAGCCGTTGGTTTCGATAATCCCGAAATCCGTGTAGTCCGATAAAGCTTTGCACGCGGTGATGAAAAATTTCTCCAGACCGGAGGAATTGGTGTCGTAAGCCCGGGACAATTTAGAAAGAGCGATGAGATGGCCCGTGGTGGCTTCGATTAAGCCGTTTTGGCCGGTGGCAACGATCTGGACTACCTTGAGGGCGTCTTTTCCAACCTTTGCGGTTCCAAAGCGTCGCTGCTCGATATTAGTATAGAGCGCCAGCAACAATGCCGGGATGGTCGGCAATAAAACCAACAAAAGTAAACGTGCGCGCAGTCCCATGCTGTTAAACTGCTCTTCTTGCCCGCGATCTCCGCGTATTGAGACAGATGACAGGTTATAAGATAAGCAGCGGGGTTTGCAAGAACCATTTACGCTCGCTTCGGTAGGGGGTCCGCAGGGGGTAATGTGGCTTTTCTTGAACTTGCATTTCGATTATGCTGAAAAAGCGTAATCTGCATGACCGCCATCCTTGGCATATCGGCTTTTTACCATGACAGCGCCGCGGCGTTGGTCGTGGATGGCAGCATTGTGGCAGCGGCCCAGGAGGAACGGTTTACCCGCAAAAAGCATGATTCCGGATTTCCAGCCCAGGCAATCGCTTACTGTCTCAAAGAGGCGGGACTTAAGACTGAACAACTTTCTTACATTGCATTCTATGATAAGCCGCTCACAAAATTTGATCGCCTGTTGGAAACGTATTTGGCCTATGCGCCCGCGGGTTTTACAAGTTTTCGCCTCGCCATGCCTCTTTGGTTAAAGGACAAACTCCACATGAGGCGCACATTGCGCACACGCTTTCACATGGCGCCTCGGACACCGCTGGTTTTCACAGACCACCACGAAAGCCACGCGGCGAGCGCTTATTTCCCAAGCCCTTACGATTCGGCTGCCATTCTCACGGTGGATGGCGTTGGGGAATGGAGCACCGCTACTGTGGGCGTGGGCGAAGGCAATCAATTGCGCCTCTTGAAGCAACTTCAATTTCCGCATTCTCTCGGATTGCTCTATTCGGCTTTCACCTATTATTGCGGGTTCAAGGTGAATAGCGGGGAATACAAATTGATGGGTCTGGCCCCTTATGGGCGTCCAGTGTTTCAAGAAATAATCCTGAAACATCTGATCGAGCTGAAGCCCGACGGCAGCCTTTGGATGAACATGGATTACTTCAATTATTGCCAGGGCTTGACCATGACGAATCCGCGCTTTCATGCATTGTTTGGCGGCCCGCCACGCGACCCTGAATCAATGCTCGAACAGCGGCATATGGATCTCGCCGCGAGCATTCAGGCAGTTACTGAGGAAGTGCTGCTCCGCATGGCCCGCGACGCACATCGCGAAACCGGCAAGAAGCACCTTGTATTGGCAGGTGGTGTCGCGCTTAATTGCGTGGCCAATGGGCGTTTGCTGCGGGAGGGTCCGTTCGAGGATATATGGGTTCAACCTGCGGCTGGGGACGCCGGTGGAGCCCTGGGAGCCGCGCTTTTTGTCTGGCACCAGCTCTTGAGCAATCCCCGCCCGTCTATCGGACGCGATTCCCAAAAGGGCAGCTTGCTTGGTCCACGCTATTCGCCGGATTCTATTTTGAACTTCTTAGCCGAGATGGATACCCCACACGAACAGTTTGAAGATGAGGCCAAGCTGCTCGAAGTCGTCGCTCAGCTTTTGGCCGAGGGAAAAATCATTGGGTGGTTTTGTGGGCGTATGGAGTTTGGGCCACGGGCACTGGGCGCCCGCAGCATTCTGGGGGATCCGAGGAATCCGGCAATGCAGTCGACGATGAACCTGAAGATCAAGTTTCGTGAAAGCTTTCGCCCTTTCGCCCCGTGCGTATTGCAGGAGCGGGCAGCCGACTATTTTGATCTGCGGCCGGGGCAGGAAAGTCCTTATATGCTTTTAGTGGCGCCAGTTCGCAAGGAGCACCGCATGAGGCTTTCGTCGAGCGCAGCCAGGACCATGGCGGATAATCCTGATTTGCGTCATCGTGTAAATGTCGTGCGTTCCGGGTTGCCTGCGATCACCCACGTTGATTACAGCGCGCGCATTCAGACGGTGGACGAGCCGCGGCATGGACGCTTTTACCGGCTGTTGAAAGAGTTTGAGCGTCAGACAAGCTGCCCGGTTCTGGTGAATACGAGCTTCAATGTTCGCGGAGAGCCGATCGTCTGTTCCCTTGGTGATGCCTACCGTTGTTTTCTGGCTACGGATATGGATACCCTGGTCCTTGAAAACTTTGTAATTCGCAAAGAACAAATGAACAAAACTGTTACTGAAAATGAGAAACAAAAATACCTGGCTCAATTTGAACTGGATTAACGGATAGTATCCGAAGCTAAATGGTTACAAAATACATAAACTTTTTTAAGGTATGACGTGGTCCAGCATCCCATTCGATCCTACAGCTAAAGTGCTGCGCCAATTTGCGGCGGCCTGGCTGATTGTCTTCATGGCGTATGGTATTTACCAGTATCGGCATGCACATCATGATCTCGGGATTACGTTAACATGTTTAGCTGTTGTGATTGGGTCATTGGGATTAATTAAGCCTGGCAGTGTGCGTTGGATATTTGTTGGTTGGATGGTTCTCGCATTTCCGATCGGGTGGCTCATTTCACAGGTAATGCTCCTGACCATATTTTTCCTGGTGCTCACCCCGGTCGGGATTCTGTTTCGATTGAAAGGCCGTGATTTGCTTGCCCGCAAACCATCGCCAGGCCGCTCCACTTTCTGGACTAATAAAAGCATGCCCAAAGATGTGCGAAGTTACTTTCGGCAGTTCTGACCAACCTTTTGCAATGACCTATCATTATGCCTGATTCCAAAAAAACAGAATTTGAAAAGGCTGCCGCTGAAAAGCGGCGCGAGAGCCTCCCGCATGAACTCTGGGGTTTTCTCAAGCAAAACAAAAAATGGTGGCTTATTCCGATTCTACTGGTTCTCTTCCTATTTGGTTTGCTGATAGTCCTGTCGGGAACAGGATTGGCACCCTTCATCTACACACTTTTTTAAAACTATTCGCTTCCTGAAGGTCAATATTTCAATCGCCAAAAGAGCTGCCAGCGTCCCGCTTTCGAATTTTTCGGGTTTGAGATGTTTCTGGCTGCCGGTGTTCGAAATCCAGGATGGGGTTGGGTTCCTTTTGCTCATCAACGATCGCATAGGATGACACCAACCTTTTCCATTGTGACTCCCAGTTTCCGAAATTCATCCTGGCTGAAACTTTGCCTGGCCTCTGTTGCTGATCAACAGGTGGAGCTCGAACATATCGTCCAGGACGCAGGTTCGGACGATGGAACACTCGAGTGGCTCCCTCAGGATTCTCGCGCCAAAGTTTTTGTGGAAAAGGATTCAGGCATGTACGATGCGATCAATCGTGGCCTGCGCCGGGCGCGCGGGGATATTCTCGCTTACTTGAATTGTGACGAGCAGTATTTGCCCGGCGCGCTCTCCGTTGTTCGGAGTGTTTTTGAGAACCACACGGATTTGGATGTGGTTTTTGGCGATATCGTCATGATCGATCCAAAGGGGGATTATCTTTATCATCGCAAGGTCCAGACGCCGCTGAAGTATCATACCTGGACGTGTCAGCTTTCTACCCTGAGTTGCGCGATGTTTTTTCGCCGACGCATCGTTTTTGAAAAAGCATTCTTTTTTGAACCCCACCTGCGAGATGCTGGTGATGGCGAGTGGATGGTCCGCCTTCTGAAGAACAATACGAAAATGGCTGCGCTGGGGCATTTCACCTCGGCGTTTACCTGCACCGGGAACAACATGAGCGCCGGAGCGAACGCGACGCGCGAAAGGCGTGAATTAGTTGCGAGCGCCCCGGCCTGGGCGCGGTCGGTCAAACCGGCGATTATCCTGCACCATCGATTGCGGCGGCTTTGCGGAGGCATGTATTTTCAAAGACCATTTTCGTATGAAATCTTTACCGCGTCCGATCTGCTTCATCGACGGCGCTTTGAAGTCCGTCGGCCAACTTTTCGCGCTCCATTGTGAAGCCCAAACTTTTGGTAATCGAACTATGGGGTCTTGGCGACCTGTTGATTGCCACGCCGTTTCTTCAGGCCGCGAGTAAGAAATATGCAATCACTCTATTGGCAAAACCTTACGCCAAAGATTTGCAAGCGCGATTTTGGCAGGAGGTTGAAGTGGCCCCCTTTGTTGCTCCATGGACCGCCTTCCAACATAAGTACCGATTATTTTCCTGGCCCTGGGGCGAGATCTTTGCGCTTCGGAAACTGTTGAAAAGGCGATTTGATGTTGGACTATCGGCACGCTGGGATCCCCGGGATCACTTGCTACTGATGCTTCTTAGGGTGAGGATGCGGCTGGGGTTTCCTCGAGTGCGGAGCCAGGTTTTTCTGACGCATCCGCTGAGCAGGCCAGATCCTCGCGTGCATCGATACGAACACTGGCGCGTCGTAGCTAAGGCTCTGGAGATAGAACTGCCATCTCGGGAGAAACTTTCGGCTCCCCATGGACGCGGAAGCGAGATTCTAGTGCACACCGGAGCCGGTCAGGATGTCCGAGTATGGCCTCTGCCACGCTACCTCAGTTTGATCCGGCGCCTGCGGCAAGAAAATCATCAGGTTCAGGTTGCTTGCGATCCGGACCAAAGAAATTGGTGGCTATCAGTCGGTGAGACCAACGTGGTCACGCCCGGAACAGTGGCCGAACTTTTTAAAGTGGTGGACCGTGCCGGAGCTTTCATTGGCAATGACTCAGGCCCAGGCCACCTCGCCGCATTTTGCGGGGTGCCGACCTTTACCTTATTCGGGCCACAATTGCCGGAATGGTTTGCGCCTCTCCATCCCGCCGCGCAATGGTTTGAGGGGAAGGCTTGTCCGTACAAACCTTGTTCCGATTACTGCCGGTTTGCCGAACCGCTTTGCTTAACGGGGATGACCGAGGAGGAGGTCTGGACCCGCGTCGAGTGGTTTGTTGAGGCTCAATCTCTCACCCGGGTTGGTCGTTGACGACTGCAACCCGGCAGTCTTCCGCTAAGGCCTTCCGAACTCCTTCATCCAGGCCCCATGCCGGGCCGGGTTCAGTTGCGACAGCAAGTGTGAGAGTGCTTTGATACCCTCCAGCCCTTCGGTTTGACAGGTAACATGGATGCAATAATTGAGATAAGCCGCTGTTAAGGGTAACTCAAGCCCGGTCACGCGCGCCCGGTTCGCATACTCGACAAAGAGTGGTGAGCGGAATAAATGTGCAAGCCGAGCCAGGATTTCGGATGGGGGCGCATGCTCAACTAGAATTGCCGGTTGCACCAGAAAATGGAGCCAATCCCATAACGGCAGCCCACTCAGCTCGCCGCGTTCCCAATCCAATACCGTCCAGGTGCCGCGGTGGACTTTAATATTCCATGGAGCAAAATCTCCGTGGTGGATTGCAGAGCAAACCACTTTGGGGCCGAGTTCGCGAGCCGCTGATGCAAGGCTGGCGCCGGCGCCTTCCAACAGGCGTTGCCAAATCGGAAGGTTGCTTATTGCAACGGGAGCTGGATAAACCCATGCATCCAGAATCTTTAGGGGAGCCTGATCCTTGGCGGGTGGCGAGGCGCCCGGAAAAAAATCGATCGCAAAAGCGCACACACGTTCAGAAGCAAAACTGGATCTCAATTTTGGGATTCCGGGGACATTTAGAGGCGCACTTTTCAAGAAAGCCTCTTCGCGCGCGATGAGGCGCGTTGCCTCGGTGCCGGCACCTGCTTTTACGACTGTTACAGGATGGCCTTTGGCGTCGAACAACAAAAACACGCAACGCTGTCCTTCAGCATTCGCGTTTCCGGCCAACATTGCAAATTGAGGCGGAGTTATACCCGAGAGCTGGCTCAGAAACACGGCAAAGGGATCGTCGGGTCGCAAATAAATAGAGCAATCTTCGAGTCCAACCGGAGAAATGAAGCGAGACACCAAGCCCAATCCCCATTTCATATAACGCGCGATTATGGCTTGTGGCGCGTATAAATCCAGGGCTCTCGCTGACAGTCGGCGGCTCCGGGGCATGAGCAAAAAGGGGCGGCCACCTTTCCGCAATAATCTCATCTGCACCTGGGCGCTCGAGGTCTTTGCTTCGGGCGGATCAAATATTCTCTCCCATGGTTGCAAGTCGTTCGTTTGAGCTTTCATGCCTCTAACGTTTGGATGACACGGCAAGAGGCATTTGATGATTCTTTCGCCCATCCAAGGCTGCGATTTTGGATAAGATTTCTCGAGCCACTTCGGCGGCGGGTCGAGTGCCGTCCACAACGATCGATCGTGGTGCGCGCAATGCCAGTTGCTCCAAAACGGCGCTTTGCCGGTGGATTTCTTCCTCCGACAACTCCTGTTTGCGGGCGAGCAGTGTAGCGGCTGGGGCTCTGAGGACAATGATCATGTCAGGTTGCGGAAATGCCGGGTGTGCCTGATCGAGCAGCCACGCCGGTCCATAGTACCGGACCGAAACAGGATCGAGATAATAATTATAGAAGTATCGATCCATTAATACCAGGGTTCGTTGTCTCAAAAGCTTTCGGACGCGGAGCCACCATGCGAGCTGGGTCAGCAGCAAGTTTTTGAAAAGTCTCAGGACAGAAACGGCAGAACGCATGGGATTAGGATCCAAAGCTGTTTTGCGCGGGACGTTCGTTCCGCTGGCGATTGGGAAGGTGGCTTGCCGACCCAGCGCGGGCCTCCAGTGATAGTATCGCACGGCTTGGAACAGACCCATTTCTCCGACCTGGCAACACAGCTCGCGTGCGACGGTAGTTTTGCCGGAACCATCCAGACCCAGCAAGACAGCGAACACTCCCTTCCGTTGAACCTCAGCGGAATTGAAATGAGATTCCTCCCGAGCGAGGCTGCGATTCAGTATTCCAGTGATAAATCGGATTATATCATCCTCCCGCGAAACAGTTTTCTGAGTTGAATCCAATTGCGCCATAAACCCTGTCTTCATATGGGCCAAAGTCATTTCGCCACGTGAGTTTTCGATGCACACAAATGCCCGCGACGAATAGAGGAGGCGCGAATGTGTCCCAAGTATTTCCGGGATTTCTGAATCATTGCGTAATGCGTGAAAGCGTAGGAACAAACCGCCTTTAAAAAGGGCGAAAAAACGCTCAAACCAGAGCCTCCAGCTCGGCGTGTCGGGTTCCGCAGGGGACTTATTCCGCCTGATTTTTTTGGCGGGATACAGAAATTCCATTCGGTCGAGCAACTTATCGATCTTCCAGGCCGGTTTGGCGCTCGAGGCAAACACCAGCGAGATGCCCGGCGGCCGGCGCACTCGGTCAATAAAACGGTGGGTGTCGAGCGTTAGGTTGTGAATCAATGCACGGCGATTTGGTTGCTTCCGAAATGCCTGTGCGATGAGAGCGCGTTTGGCGACTTTCAGATTGAAGGTTGCAGAGGGATCCATCGCAATTCTCATTTGATAGTCCGCCAGCATGTCACCAGCGGTTCCGAATATCCCCCGAAAAGTCCGCCTGAATTCCAAGTCACTGAGCTGAGTGTATAAGCTGGCGAGTTGCAGGCGATAACGTTCGCTGACAGCGCCACGCCAAATCGAGGCCACAAAAAGAATGATCGATTCATGTCTCGGGTGTGGAATGTAAAACTCAGCATGCCTGCGTCGCAATCCAACGACAGCCTTGGCGCTCAAAACCGGGAAGACCCGCCAGCGTGTCTCGGTCTCGGCGTCAATGCGGAGAAAACCGCCCTCAGGATGCAGGTAAACGTAGGAAAAATTCACGTACCGCGCTCGCAAAATTTCGACATACCCGGTGGCCGCTGCCGCTTCACTCAGTGATTGTTTGAAGCGATCCAGTTCTTCCGGTTCGACTGCGACGTCAACGTCCGAGGCAGTGCTTGAATAGATATCGTCGTAATTCCGAACGACGGCGTAAGGAACCTTCTTTTCTTCGAGGATCCTGAAAAGCGCGAGAAGAAATGCTTTGCGGGAATTCATGGCCGTTGGATCAGGCGCTCGTAAGTGGTTTCGAGAATATCCCTCTTGGCCTGCCAACGGAAACAAGCTTCTGCGCGGGCGCGCGCCCCGATCGCAAGAGCCAGTCGGCGTTCGGGTTCACGCGCAAGGCTAACCAGGCTTTGAGCAAGGGCGGAAACCGTTGCCGCGGGTTTGCTCACTGGAATTTTGACACCCGAGCCTGCATCAACCATTTCGCCAGGTCCCGCCCAATCCAGGCAGATCACCGGCAGGAAGCGGGCCATTGCCTCGAGCAAGGCTGAACCACCACTATCCCGCAGGGCAGGAAACACCAAGGCATCGGAGGATTCATACAACGGAAGCAATTCCGAGTAAGGCAGCTTACCGAAAAATTTTACCTTCGTACGTAACTCCGAAGCGCGTCGTTTCCACGCTGGGATTGCCGGACCCGCGCCAACAATAGATAATTCGTAATTGGTTAAGCCAGATTGTTGGAGGGCCTCGAAAACAATCGGCAATGCGCGAGTGGCCACGCAATTGCCAGCATACAGCAATTTGAAGGCTGTTTTTGTTCCAAGTGGGCGGGTTACAGGATGGGTAAACAGCTCGTCCTCGCGGCGCAATGCATTAGGCGGGACAATTTGACATCTCGGGTGGGTCCTCGATGGCAGAAAGTTTTTGGTTACGTTGTTAGAGGGAAACATTACCGTCGCACGTTCGAGAGAATGCCTCACTGCCGGAAGATGTAGCCATAATCGATTCATCATGCCACGCGCAGCCTCGGGGTAACGGCTTGGGCCAAGGTAATGCTCGAACCCGACGGGCACGCGCTCCCCGCCGGCGATCGGGCCCCAAACCGAGGGAATTCCCAAATCCACCGCCAAAAATGGCACCCGAAAGGTGTGGAACGTGGTTTGATGGACAAGTCGAAACTTTTTTTGAGATTGCAACTTTTTGGCCAGAGCTATGACTTGTTTTTGCCAGTCTAGCTTGCGCCACCAACTCGCGCCGAATGTTTCGCTGACCTTTCGAACCCATCCCTGGCTTTGAACAAAATGCGGGGTGATGCCTAGAGCGGCAGAACGGGCTTGTATTGCCTCCCGCGCTTTCGGAGTGGTGATGAGGTCCACCTGATAGTTTTGAGCCGCCTGTTCCGCCCATCCCCACCCGAGCCAATGTTCTCCTGCACCCTGTGGATCGCAGGCGTACGCAATCATCAGGACACGTGGTTTCATCGACAAAAATGGGCCATCCACATCGACCTGGTCTGAATCAAAATCCGGGTTTCCGTCGCAAAATCCACGCGCAAAGCTGGCATCGGTTGCCAGATCGTAACCGCACTCAAAGACGTGATCAACGGTGAAGGCTATGGTACGGACCAGTTACAGGATAGGGACCGCAGCTACAAAAGCGAAATGCCATGCCTTTAGACGTTTTCCAATTGCTGAATATCCCAACTCAGATCACACTCAAATGTGGAACCCGGATTTAATTTGAACTCTATGATTTCTGGCGCTGTTCGAATCTTGTCATGGGCGATTTTACTGTCGATCAGTTCTTTTCCGGTTGGCAGTCACGCCGCCGCATTAAAAACGCAAAATGTTTTCCTGATTATTAGCGATGGATTCCGCTGGCAGGAGCTGTTTAACGGGGCCGAAGCCGAACTGATGACCCGAGCTAACGGCGGCGTAGCTGACACGAATGCATTGCGAACTCAATTCTGGCGTGAAACTCCCGAGGCGCGTCGCGAAGCATTGCTGCCATTTTTTTGGAGCCGGATTGCCAGCCAGGGCCAGCTATTCGGAAACCAAAATAAAGCAAGCGTGGTTAACGTCACGAACGGCAAAAAATTCTCTTATCCGGGCTATAATGAGATTCTAACCGGACGCCCTGATTCGCGCATTGATAGTAATAACAAGCTGCCTAATCCGAACATAACCGTTTTTGAATGGCTGAATGGCCGAAAGGAAATGCGCGACCACGTGGCGGTGTTCGGCACCTGGGATGTGTTTCCATTTATTTTTAATGTGGACCGCAGCCATTTACCGGTTTGGCCAGCATGGGATTCGCGGCATAAACGGTACGAAATCCCCCCACCTCAATATGTTGCTGAGCTGGTCCGTGACACGACCCCAATGTGGGAAGATCTCACCTATGATTCCTTCCTGTTTCACGCCACAGTCGATTATCTGAAGCGCAAACAACCGCGCCTGGTATTTGTCGGGTTCGGCGAAACGGATGAATGGGCGCACGCGGGCCGATACGATCACTATTTGACCGCAGCTCATCATGTGGATGATTTCATCCGCCGCCTCTGGACAATGGTGCAGGTCATGCCGGAATATCGCGACAAAACAACTTTTATTATCACGGCCGATCATGGCCGCGGTAGTGGTCTGTCGGACTGGAAAAGCCACGGTGAGAAGATCGCTGGTTCTGAGGGAGATTGGATTGCGGTGATTGGCCCGGATACGGCGGCCCTGGGGGAACGCACTCAGACGGAGCCTCACACCCAAAGCCAAATCGCCGCGACGATCGCCGCGTTGCTCGGGGAGGATTACCACTCGGCGTTCCCACAGGCTGGCTTGCCAATCGCCGACGTTTATACTGGAAACGCCAGCAAGGTCCAAAGGAAACCATGAAATCTATGGAAAACGTGAATTCTCTTAAAAACGGAGGCATCTCGCGCCGCAATTTTCTGCGTGAGACCGGCGCGGTAACCACCTTCCTCGTAGTGAGCCCGGGGGTACTGGGCAGAGCCGGACAAGTTTCACCCAACAGCAAGCTCAACATAGCTGGTATTGGCGTTGGCGGACAGGGCGGTTCTGATATCGAGCAGGTTAGCAGCGAAAATATTGTGGCTTTATGCGATGTCGACTCTGAGCATGCGGCCAAAACATTTAGTAAGTATCCGCAGGCCAAACAGTACAAAGATTATCGAGTAATGCTTGAAAAGGAAAAAGGGATAGATGCCGTGGTGATAGGAACGCCGGACCACCAGCATGCAATCATTTCCATCGCCGCAATGAAAGCGGGCAAGGGTGTTTACTGCGAAAAGCCCCTTACGCGAACCGTTCACGAAGCTCGCACTGTTGCTCGAATCGCCCGCGAAACTAAAGTGGCCACGCAGATGGGCAATCAGGGGATGGCGTTCGATGGCAACCGGCTGATCAATGAATGGCTTGACGACGGAGCAATCGGCCCGGTGCGTGAAGTGCATGTTTGGTCGGATCGTCCGACTCATTCAGGCAAGCTGCCGCTTTATTGGGCACAGGGGGTTGAGCGCTCGCAGGAAACTCCGCCAGTGCCTGATACGCTGGATTGGGATCTATGGCTCGGACCGGCCCCGTGGCGTCCTTATCACCGGGATTACGTTCCGTTTCGTTGGCGCGGTTGGTGGGATTTTGGCTCCGGCGGTTTGGGTGACATGGGTATTCACAATCTGGCGCCAGTATTTTCGGCATTAAAGCTCGGAGCGCCTGAAAGTTTGTATGCCAGTTCAACCGCCGTGTTCAAAGAGACTATTCCGCTTGCGGCAATCGTTCACTATCAGTTTCCGGCGCGTGGCAGCCTGCCCCCGGTTAAACTGCACTGGTATGATGGGGGGGTGCTTCCCGCACGGCCGGATGAACTCGAAGAAGATGAGCGCAACCTCGATCCCGAAGATGGCATTATCTTTGTGGGTGAGAAAGGCAAAATGCTGGTCACCGGTTGGGGCGGCCGAACGCCAAGACTGATACCGGAACGGCGCAACCAGGAATATAAACGCCCCGCGCCTACTCTGCCCCGGTCAGTTGGCCATCACCAGGAATGGATCGATGCCTGCAAAGGCGGACCACCGCCGCGATCGAATTTCGACTTTGCAGGCCCTCTGACCGAAGCAGTCCTGCTGGGGTCCCTCTGTATTCATAATGGTGGTGCGAAGTTACAATGGGACAGCGAGAAATTTGAAACAAGTGTTCCTGAAGCGAACCATCTTTTGCATTACGAATATCGTAAAGGTTGGAAGCTGGTCTAGCCATATGGAGCAGCCGACGTAGGGAGGCTCTGATCCATTCAGCGAAAAATCGGGAAAACCATAAAGGGACAGGATCAGTGCTACAGGGGATACCGACCCGATGTCTTCTGCCGTTCCCATCTTCTCATCAGGGCTCGTTTGCAGGCGGGATCGGTTGATTCAGTGACCACAGAATCCCATTGAGAAGCAGGCGGCGGAAAAACGGTTGCTTGAAATCATTGGTATTTCCGAGGGAGGTGTAGAATACGCGCCTGTTTTTAGCAGTGTTTACCCAGGCGACCGGTTCTTCCTGCGATTGACCTTCGACACGGCCACTCATCAAAGGCACAACGCCGTTGCCGGGATTGCGATTCCTGTAAAGCGAAGAACTGACAGGAAGATCATTCGTTGGCACCCCGGTAAGAACTGGGTGAGCAACTGCAGCAAGGGTTTTCACATGCACCTGTTCCTTGTTATTATAATGATTTTGATAGTTACAACCCAAGACCTCGACATCGAAATCCATCCATCCTTCATGTTGGTCATCCTCCGGCTTGGCGCCAAAAGCGTGGCTGGCCGTGCGGATGCCTGCCACAGGTTTACCTGCATTCACATGCGCGCGGATTAGCCCCATCATCTCTTTCGGAGGTGTGCGCCGGCGTGCGCTGATCACCAGCAGATCGGCTTCGGTGATGAGTTTGTAATTGGCAAAAGCATTGTCGCCCTGACGCGGGCTGGCAGTCACGAAGGAACACCTGACACCACGTTTCACAAGCTCGTGTCTGGCGAACTTAGGCAAAGTTTCCCAGGTATGGTACTCATTTTCTCCAATCACAAACACTACGTGCGGGCGTTTGTCGGCTTCAAAATGAAAAGGCACTCCATTCAAAAAATCCACGCTGGTGATCGATGGGCACCAGTATTTCTCGATATGCTCGATGATTAAATCCGTCCCGGCAAAATGGTTGACGTGCGGAGGCATACGCGAGTTGTACATGGTGTCGATCATGTCGCGCATGAACACGACATTCTCGCCTCGGTGCACCATCTGGCGGATGGAAAATGGACGCCCCAGAACGCACATATTGCCGTGCACGCCCAATACGATCAGATTCGTAATTCCACGCTGCTGCATCAGATAGTAAGCTTCCGCCGAATCAGTAATTGCATCGCCTTCTTTGATCTCGATCGTGTCGATCTCGTGAGTCCACGGGCTGCCACCGTGGCAGGGAGGCGAGTCGTCGCAACCACCATCGGAATCGTCGATCGGCAGTTTCCCTTCTCGTTCCCGTTCCAACCCGCCCCATTTCTCAAGCGAAGCTGGGCCGGTCACCCTGGGAGCTGTCTGCGCCAGCTTTCGTTGTGGAGTTCCCTCGTAATACTTCATGGTGTCGCTGGGGCAATGAATAATGAAAACGCCACGATGACGGGCCTCGCGAATGACCGCATTCATCCGGGATGCCATTTCCGCAACGCGCGCGGTGGCGCCCTTGCACCAATGCTGATTCCACATATCGCAAACAACCAGGGCAGTCCGCTTGGAATCCCATTGGGTGCTGTTTTCTACCGTCACCCACTCGCTACTGCCTTTGGGCGATTCAATACACGAGCGTATGTGCAGCTCGATCGAATCAGCCAACAAATGAGATGTGGATACAAGGACAAAACTGAAAAGCCATCTCACTGCCGGTTTGAATTTCATAGCATAATGCGCAATTCCGGGGAAAACATACTGCCTACGATGTGAAAGAAGCAGCCCGCGGGTCAATAGACAAACGACACAACTAACAAGCGGAGTTCAGCACGGCTGTTGACCGGCTTGCCAAGACTCACTGCTTGGGCAGTTGGGCAGTTGCACAACCCAACGAAGCGCTTGCCTCCTGGCACGAAGATCGCCAGCATCAAGCTTCAGCGACAGGAAAGCGCGGAGCCAAAATTAGCTGGCAGAAACTTACAGGCTGTCCGGGGTAACCCTCGGCCTCCACTGGACGAATAAGAATACCTATGAAATACATGATCACCTGGTCCGAACGCCCGCAAGGGTCACCGATCGAGTACGAGAATGCCCAGAAGCGGATATTAGAGGTTTTCACTCAGTGGAAGGCGCCCGCCAATTTCAAGATTGAGTTGTTCGTTATCCGAGTAGGAGACTGGGGTGGGTATATGATGTTGGATTGTGATGATCCGCTGGCGGTTCACAAGTTCTGCTCAATGTTGCCTTCTTTTGTATTTGAGGCGCGACCTGTCGTTCCTGTCATGGATGCTGTCCGCGTAGAACTGGAAGCGATTGCCTTTCGCGATGGCCTCAAACCCAAGTGACATTAGGTAAAGATCCTGAGTGGCAAGCTGCGCGGATTTGTACACCTCGGCGTGATTGTGAATATCTACTGTTTAGCCACAGCCTCGAGCTGCACGCGGGCGTAGCTGATCGTGTTGCCGACACCGGCGCGCTGGCCAAGCATCTCCAAGGCTTGAGAAGGTGGCGATCCGCCTCGAACTGTGGTAGTAAAAAACAAAGTAAACGGTTGCTTCAGTGGAATCCGAATGGGAGCAGACGCGACACCATCGGGTCCGATTTGTGAAATGCGATTCTCGGAAATCGTCTTGCCACTTTCATCCTTCCCCGCTGCGTAATAAACCACAAAAAGCCGGTGTTCCGGGGTCACTTGAAACCGGGGACCGCTGGCAATGAGGCCCGGCTTGGCTTCCGTCGATTCCAAAAGCACGCGGCGCTTCACCACTTTCCCCTCACGAATCACGCCGTAATTAAGAGTGTGACTTTGCTTCGCTTCGGGGAAAAACTTGGGCCGCAACCGTTCATCCAGCGCGCGCTCGGTCCAAAGCAAATGCACGTCTCCATTTGGCGCAACGTAAAGATCGCCCGGAGCTACCCAGCCGCAAGTTTTATCACGGCTGGCAATCTCGACCCACTCGGCAAAGGGCTTTTTTGTGATGTCGGGGGTCCAGGTGTAAAATAAACGGCGGAAGTCATAGTCCCATTGCTGTCCGGTTAACTCGCGCTTAAATTCGCGCCAGGCTTTGTAGGGTTCAAGAACATCACTGACGCCGAAGAAATACACAGCACGGTTCTGGATTTCGACATTCGGGTAGCAGACACGGATCGGCTCGGGCTTGTCGTATTCCGCACCCCAGGGCCACTTGAGCTGGCCTTGGGCGCTCCATTTGTTATGGCGATCGCGGAATGTCCATTCCGCGTGCGTGTAGCCGATGTTTTGGAAAAGGATCAATTCTCCGCCCGGACCATCAGCGGCAAAGCTGCGATACGAGTGCTCGGCAAATTTGGGGTCATTCTGCCACAGCGGCGTCAATGATTCCGGCGGTGATTTGGCATCGGTCGCCTTGAACTGCAACACGTCGGGCCGGGCGGCGCCGCCGTTGGGTTGGGCTTCTTTGCTAAGAGTTGGATTCACTGACAGGAACACGCGGCCATCCGCAAACGCGGCCATCGGCGCCGGTTCGCGCGTGCGGCCATCGGTATCCAAACGCACCTGCTCCCATCCATTCGCCTGGCGTTCAAATAACATCCAGCGGCAATTGTTCAAGGGCTTCGCATCGGGAACCGTCTCGATGCCACTGGCGAACAGATGTTTGCCGGAGCGCACCAGGCAAGTTGAGCCGTGACACCACATCGGCCCCGCGCCGTTGTTGGCGTTGGTGAATGTATAAACGTCCTCCTCGATTTCCACCACGGGCGAAAAGTTAGCGGCACGCGCGACGAGGCCGCAATTAACTATCAATATTACGAATAATCTTTTCATAATTATACCCAGCTCTTGAGCCATTCCCAGGCTTCCGTTTGCATCTCGAGGTTAAATTCGTGAGGAGTATCGTAAAGTCGGGTGCGACAGTGGTCCTGCGCGCCAGCTTTGGCATAACACGATCGGAGTTTTTCGAAACTTGCCTTCACTCCTTCAGGATCGAACAGCGTATCCCTGCTGCCATTGATCACCAGTAGCGGTGTTGGCATGGCGAGTGAGGCCACGTCGGGATAATCCAGGTGCTGATAGAGGCCGGGCACGACTTTCGTGTGGCCAATCGTGTTCTCGATCTGCTTTTTGAGCTGCCAGGGAAATGAAGTCATCCAACCCACGACCACCGCTGCGCGGATGCGGTCGTCAAGTGCCGCCAGGTGGCACGAACGCAAGCCGCCCACGGAAAGTCCCACGCAGCCAATGCGCCTGGGGTCAACGTCCGGACGGGTTAGCAAGTAATCTATCGTGCGAATGTCGTCCCAGAACATCACACCAGGCCAGGTGAATCCAGCGGCATAAATCGTCCTGCCTACGAGTTGCTCGGACTGCCCTGCGCGCCGGTTGAAGGCCTGAATGCGTTCGCGGGATAGATTCGCCGGGCGCGCGCGCCAGTCTTCCGGATCATCGTCGAGCAACATGCGCCGTTCTCCCCAATAGAACATGTCGATGATCACCACGATATAACCCTGTCGCACCAGTTCAATCGCGATGCTGCGCCCGCCGTAGTATTGCCGCCGGAAATCCGCCAGCGCTGGGTTCTCGCCGTCAATGCCGACGATCTTTTCCTTGCCCCACAAATAAAATCCCCCGTGGTCGTGCAAGGCGACAATGGCCGGCGCGCGTTTTGGCATCTTCTTGGGCACCAGCACGAACGCCGGAACGCGCACATCCGGCGTGGTATTGAAGAAAACCTTTTCGCGAAAGTAATCGCCGCAATCCTGGCGTTCGACTTTTTCCGGTTTAGGCTCAGTTTGCGCCGGCGCGTAGTGCAAAAGGTCCAGCAACTTGGCGCGCGCTTGCTTTTTCCAGGCGCGCACCGAACGAAAACGCGAGTTGAGGAAGGACAAAGGAAATTCTCCCTTTACAGCCTGGCTTTGAATGAACGGGTAAAGCGAACCGACCGAGGAGCCGGTCAATTGCCGCGGGGTGGCTCTGGCATCCGCCTCAGCAGCCGAGGATCGAAAGTGACTGCCCAACCAGGAAGCGACCCCGATTGCCGCGGTGGCCCGCAAGAAGGAGCGCCGATTTGCGCGCGGCGCCGGGTTTGGAGCTTGTGCGTTGAGCATTCCGGAGATCACGCCACAAATTGGCTTCGCTGACCAGTCCTAATGGCGAAGAGCTCGATCAGGAAAAACAGCAATGCTTTCAGCATACATTGGCGTATTCCGCCACTTTGGATTTGCATTTTCTGGGCACGTCGCGCCCTGTTTATTTCAAAGACAGCAATGATTAAAAGTGCGTGGAATATGCAGGGCTAAATTCTCAGGCCGGGTCAACCCACATGTACGCAATGCTATTGCGCAGTTTCAACACATCCGACGCCTGTTCTCACACACTTGCAAGTTGGTTCCCTTTGCCAACCCGGCCTTTGCGCTGGAAATTGCGGCGGCGCTGCATGCGTTCGCGCAGGAAATCAAAAAGCGCCAATTCCAGCGGGCGCTCGGTAGTGAGGCGATGGCAAGCAATACCAAGACGCTGGCAGACTTCCCTTAAACGAGAGCAATGCGCCTCCAGCTTGCGCGCGTATTCTTTACGGGCAGCCATGGGATCAATAAAAAGAGTGCGTCCTGATTCCATGTCTTCGAACATTGCCGAGCTCTCGAAATTAAAATTCATTTCGGCAGGATCGAGAACTTGAAACACGACCACGTCGTGGCCGCAGGCCGTCAGGGCAGTGAGGTGAGGTTCGAGCAGGTCGATTGGCGCAAAGAAGTCGGATAGAATCACTATCAGTCCACGTTTGCGAACGATTTCGACCATGCGTTTCAATGGCGCGGCCAAATCGGTGGTTTGGCCGCCAGCCGGCTGCTCCAAACCGAGCATCACCTGGCGGAGATGACCCGTTCGATGCCGCGCGGGAAGATATTCCCGAATTTTTTCGTCGAACGTCAGCAAACCGACGGCATCGCCTTGCAGATAAAGAAAATAACCGATGGTCGCAGCCAGGGTTGCGGCGAACGTGGCCTTGCTAAAGCCGAGGGAACCAAACGCCATCGAGCGGCTGTTATCGGCCAGTAGATGACAGCGAAGGTTCGTCTCATCTTCGAACTTCTTGATGAAATAACGGTCGCTACGCGCAAACACACGCCAATCCAGGTAGCGCGGATCATCGCCAGCGGTGTATTGGCGATACTCGGTAAACTCGACGGAGAAGCCATGGTAAGGGCTGCGATGAATCCCGTTCCAGAAACCCTGGACTACGACGCGCGCGCGCAGCTCGAGGTTGCGGATGCCCATTAAAGCCTGCGGACTTATAAGGGAGCCCGAGGCGAGGTTGGAATTGGAATTGACGGAAGGGCTCATAGAAGAGCTTGGATTTTGGAGCCTGGATTTCTTTATCCGCCAATCGGCGCTTTGATAGCTTCAAGCAGCCTTTGGATGACGTTTTCGACATTTACGCCTTCCGCTTCAGCGCGATAGTTGAGCAGGATACGATGGCGCAGGACCGGATAGGCGAGGATGCGAATGTCTTCCACTGTCACGTAGGCGCGGCCCTTTAAGAGGGCTCGTGCTTTGGCGCCCAGAATCAGGAATTGTCCGGCTCTGGTGCCGGCGCCCCAACTGGCCCATTCATTCATAAAATCGGGCGTACCCGGCTGGTGCGGCCGTGAGGAGGCCGCGAGCCGCACGGCGTAACGAACGATCTCTTCAGCTACCGGGACCTTGCGGACCAGTTGGTGAAAACGCAGGACATCTTCGCCGGTAAAAAGCGCCTCGATCGAGGCTGGCAATTCTGAGGTTGTGCGGGTGACCACCGCAACTTCGTCATTTTCCGGCAGGTAATCCATCACCACATTGAACATGAATCGGTCAAGTTGCGCTTCCGGCAAAGGATAGGTGCCCTCCATTTCGATCGGGTTCTGCGTGGCGAGCACGAAAAACGGCTCCTCCAAAACATGGCGCACTCCGGCGGCCGTCACCTGGTGTTCCTGCATCGCCTCCAGCAGCGCAGCCTGTGTCTTGGGAGGGGTGCGGTTGATCTCGTCGGCCAGAAGCATGTGGGCAAAAATCGGGCCGCGAACGAATAGCATCCTTCGTCCTTCGCCGGTGTCTTGCAGAATCTCAGTGCCGGTGATATCTGCCGGCATGAGATCCGGGGTAAACTGGATGCGCTGGAATTTCAGATGAAAAATGCGAGCAATGGATTTGACCAGCAGCGTTTTGGCTAGCCCTGGCGCGCCAGTGATCAGGCAATGCCCGCCAGCAAGCAAGGTGATGAGGATTTGTTCGATAACCTGCTCCTGTCCAACAATGACCTTCGAGAGTTCGGCGAGGATTTGGTCGCGCCCGGTTGTGAGGCGCTCGACCGTTTCCCGGTCAACCTGGTGCGATGAGGAGATTAGATCTTCTGTTTTAGGATCTTCGATGATGTTCATTTATTCTTTAAAGAGGGCGGTTGAGATGATGAGGAGATGTGGAGTGTTATTTTCTTCTCGTTTAAATCAATGGGTCATCAGATAAAAAATGATATTGATGCCGAGTGGGTAAGCGCGTTTTTCCGAAAACTCATGGAAGAACCCCTCATTGGCACCTTCACGTTCCCAGCCATCGCCATTATCGCAGTTATGCGTGGCGATGACCATGATTCTATCCTTTTCATCATAGATCGCCCGAACGTGCATGTCTCTGCACTCTTCCCCATCATGGTACTCCCAGGTCACTCCAAAACGATAACCTTGAGGATTCAGGCTGGCAGTGCCCTGCTCGATGTTGGGCGTTTGCAATCTGTTCATCGGGACTTTGAGATCGAACACGGTATGAAAGATTTTGTTCGTCATATCAAGGTCGACGAAATTGCTTCCAGGCAGGATGCGCTTTATCTCGCGGGCAAAATTGTCCCATTGGACGGAACCCCAAAAGTCGTCCGCCCAGAGCACGCCTCCGTTCTGGAGATATCTTCTGAGCGGCTCGATCTCCTCCGGTTTAAATTCAAGACCGCCAGGCTCGACCATATAAATCCATGGGTAGTCGAATAGATCGGGATCGGTTAAACGAAGTACTCTTCCCTCCGGGCTGGTTCTGATGGAGGTCATTTGCTGCAGTCGAAAGGAAAGATTCAGGTCACTGTCCGGAAAATCCGTGATCCATCCCCATCCGCTGCCCGATAGCCCATCGCCCCGGCGATAAATCGTTCGGGTGAATGTCAGGACATCGCGCTCAAAACCGGGTGGATTGGTCCAGGTGGAGGTTTCATTTTCGTGTGAAGCTATTTCTCGGGCGGTCCGCACTCTGTCGACATCCACTGGAACACGATTTGGAGGCTCGGTATAAATAATTCCACTGTCGCCTCCTCCTGGGAACCACCCGCGTCTTTGAGCCAATGCCGCAGTCACGGCAAAGAGAAGAAGCAGGATTGCAATGGTGAGCCTCGACTTGTTCATGGCGGCGCATCAGGCGCGTTTGCGGCCTGATTGATTTTGGGGTGGGAAGAGGCGGCGTCAATCTCCAACAGCAACGCAAGAGCGGCGCGAAAGCGCGGCGCCTCTTCCAGCGCTTGGAGCACATGCCGCCGGGCGGCTGGATCGCCTTGACGATATTCGAGTCGAGCCAGGTGAAACAGGACATCAGCAGGATCCGGGGGGCCGAGCGCCAGCAGAGCCCGGTAAGCGGTTAGGGCCGTGCCACCATCATTCTGTTTTTCACTCGCTTCAGCCAGGAAACGATAGGGCGCGGGGACTAGCGGGTTGACTGCAAGATAGCGCCGCCCGTTCTGGATAACTGCTGACCAGTTTTTTGCAGCCTTATCCAGTTCCATCAAACGCAAATAAGCGTCGATTGCCTCATCATCCTGCTGAGCAAACTTCGCGAGCACCTCGCGTTCTGCGTTCGTTTCGCCCAGGGCCCGATGGGCCGCAGCTAGCAGCCGGTAGGCGCTGTCCGGCCCTGAGACGTCCGGATATAACTCGATTAAGCGAGTGAGAATCGGTTTCGCTTCCGTCCATTTTTTTGCCTCAACAAACTCCTGCGCCTGAAAGCTCATGGCCCAGAAATTTGTTGGACGATTTTTTGACCAGGTGGCCCAGGAATCCGTGCTCTCGGGCTTGGGTTTCGGTTTACCAGGGGCTTTGCGCGGAGGGCCGGCTTCAGGTTCTTTCGCAAACTCTGGTTTCTCAAAATCCAGCCCAGGTGCAAGCTCGTGGGCGCGCTTGAGAGCGAAAGCAGCAAACTCCTCATCCAACTTCTGGATTGGCAAAGTGTTCTTTTGCAAGGCGCTGTTTATTTCCACTCCATCTCCGAGGTCGTGCAAAATGGCTTTGAGCTGCTCTATGCCGAAACGCTGAACCAGAAACTCGACAACCAGCGATGCCTCATAATAGGCAAACTGCAGGTGCAAATCCGAGCTTGGCGAAAGAAACGCGGCACTCAGTTTCGAGAGAGGTGTGAGGTCATCACCCAGGATCATTTCCTGATATTGCGGGTTCATGTGCTGACCCCAGGAAGGGTTCGCCTGAATTTCTTCATAAACCGAAATCCCCTCGCTCAACCAGCGAGGCATCTTATTCCTGGTAAGTTGAAGGGTGACCACATGGCAAAACTCGTGCCACAGAACGGCCTGCCAGTTGACGGGATGGGACCCGCGTGCAGCAGGGCTGTTCGCAGTGATTACCCGGCCAAAACAGACGCCAAGGTATCCGGGATTTCCAGGCATGCCGAACGTGCGCACCGCGAAATCTTTTTGCTCGGGAAAAACCTCAACGATTGTGGGCTGCTTTAGTTCGAGCCCATATTTCCGGCACACATTAGTCCTGGCTTCTGACAGCAGCCGAAGCACCTGCGCGCCATAGACAGGGGCTTCACCATTCCCCATGCGCAGGAGGAAATCGTCATTCGTGAGCGTTATAAATTTGTCCATCTTATCGTGCAATGCGACCAGGTTAAAAGCCTGCACATCGTAGCCATCCTGCTTTTGAACTTCCTGGGCCAGCTTCCAGCCTTCAGCCTCTTCCCCCAACCGGAGGAGGTCCTGGGCGAGTTGGGCCTTTGCGGGAAGATAGTCTGAGTTGTATTCGAGAGCCTGGCGCTGGTGCGCGGCCCCTTCCGTAAAACGATAGTTCTGGGAAAGCTTCAACCCGATCAGGTGATCCACCCTCGGATTTTCGAGCCAGAACTTCAGAGCGGTCTGGCGCGCGGTTTTTTCTGCCTCGAGATCATTTTGCAGATACGCAAGCACCGCACCATAAGCCCAGCTCTCAGGATGCCAGGGATTGATTTGATTGATTCTTTGCAAAAGCGCTTTGGCTTCGGGGTAGTCTTCCGCATCAATATGATGATCGACGAGCAGTAAAAGGCTCGCGATGTGATTACTATTTACTTCAAGGACTCGGGTAATCTCCTTTAGCATGGAACCCTGGTCGCTAGGAGCATAGGCGCGGGCGAGGCCGTAATGGAGGTCGGCATCCTCTGGGAGTTGTTTAAGCCCTTCTTGGAATTTCCGTGCTGCCAATGCGAAATCATGTTTATCGAGGGCTAATTGCCCGCCTGCAAGGTAGAGCTCTTTGAACTTGGGATCTAATTTTCGAGCATTGTCGAATACCTGGTCGAATACCCGTTTCGGGTCGAGGCCGCGCAGGAGCAGTGCCTGCCCCAAAATGACGAGGCTCCCGGCGTCGTTGCGATAGGTCCATGGCCGTGAAGCGCCGCTTTGAATGATTTGATCGACCACGCGGTCGGCTGCCTCGCTTTCACCATTGCTTTGCAACACCTCGCGGGCGAGCCATCGCAAACGCATGCTTCTCGAATCCTGGGCCATGGCATTGGTGATGACCGTTCGAGCCTCCCGGTATTGCCCAGTGACCCAGAGTGCCTCGCTCAAGAGCAGTTGTGCATCTTCATCCTCTGCTTGCGCTGCTACAATTTTTCGAGTCTGGGCGATGCACTCCGCGTATTGGCCCGAGGAAAAGGCGAGCCGAGCCGGCTCCAAATCGCCAGCCCAACCAGTCACACAGCAAAGCCACACGCCAAGGCAGGATAAATGATGAAGACAACCAAAACGGCGCGGCATGATCACTGGATGACTCGAGTCAATGGGATAGTCTAAATCAGTTCTGAGAAGTGCTCAAGCGTCACTTATTCGGGACGAGAATGCGGATCATTCATTGGCTGCCGGAAGACGGGAAGCTTCAACCTTTACGTAATAGAGCACGACCGGGGCAAGAATCATACCTGGAACTCCCATCAGTTTTTCGCCGACGATGAGCGCCAGCAAGGTCAGCCACATGGGATTGTGAATTCTTCCGCCAATGATTTTGCCATTGAGAAAATATTCGAGCTTGTGAATGCCAATTAGAAAAATCAGGGCTGCGAGCGCGCGACGGGGGGAAACGGTAAAAGCAATCCCAACAATGATGGCGTTGCTGATGAGATTCCCAATTACGGGCAGCAAACCGCAGAGAAACGTCAACCCAATGACCACCGTGGCATTGGGCAATCGCACGAACAGAATAAACATTGCGGTAAACACCGTATTGACCGCTGCAATGATAATTTGCGCGCCCATGACCGTCGCGAAGCTGCGGTAAAAGGTCACGAACCGCAACGCAATCTGGTCGCAACAAGAGGAATAAAAATTTTTTGGCGGCGCGCCAGCGTGTCGGTCCAATTCGAAACGTGGATTGAGAAAGACGCTGATAGCCACCACCACAGCGATGACGAGAAAGGCAAACTGAGCGCTCGCCCCGCGAGCAATTCTTGCCGCGCTGCCCACGTAATGAACCTGGGTTTTGACAGTCTCGGAAATCAAATCTTTCAAGCTGTCAAAATCTGTGAATTGGGCCGGCAACTCGATTTTATGCTCTTTGGCCCATTGGATGACCTTGGGCGTAGCTTCATCGGCAATAGCAGGCAATGTTTGGACTGCCTGGTTGATGATAGCCCCTAACCCATAAACGACTGCTGCCAATACGATGAGGAAAATCACTACTGCCGGCCATCTGCCCCAGCGCTTAAAAAAATGCAATTTCGTGAGTGCCAGGTAAGCAAAAAGGATGGAAAGAAAAGGCGTCGCCAGATGCAGCCAACCGACGAGCACCACCGTCACCAGAATAAACCAGAAAGAAACGCGCGCAGGGTGGTTGAGAGTGTTGTTTGTAATGTCCGCCCGCGCCATCAAGGCTTGAATATACGCTACGGATGCCGGAAGCGAGTATTTTTGATTTTTCCGGGTGAAACGACCGGTACCGGTTGTGTTTTCCCTTTTGTCGTTGCGCATCATGTTCCTTTTTGGACAGTTTAACTGCGCAAACTAAAACTGTGCCATGCTTAATGAGCCGCCTGCTTCGTTTCCAGGGGGATGGTCGCACCAGACACGCAAGCCAGGTGAAAAGATTGGAGGCGCGCGTTATATCCTCAAGAAAAAGCTAGGCCAGGGCGAATGGACTGAAGTTTGGCTGGCCCGAGACGTAAAGTGGGAGCGGGACGTCACACTCAAATTTCTGCCCGCGCAACTTCTCGAGAATGGACATTTGCTGGAACATATCGACGATGAAGTCCGGAGAAGCGCGCAACTGGCTCATCCGGCGATAGCTCGGGTTTTCGATTTTCTTTACGAGCCTCAAGCCGCGGCCATTGCGACAGAATACGTGGATGGCTGGTCACTGTCAGCGCTCAAATTGGATCGGCCTCAAAATCGCTTCAGCATCGAGGAGATTAATCTATGGACTCATCAAGTTTGCGCGGCGTTGGATTATTCGCATCACGAATTTTGCCTGGTGCATCGCGACCTCAATCCTTCAAACCTGCTGCTGAACGGACGGGATCAATTAAAAGTCACGGACTTTGCAATCACTCACGCAATCCGGAACGCCGCCGCTCAAGCAACTGATACCAAGCGCAGCAGAATTGCCTATTTTAGCCCTCAGCAGCTTACCGGCGCCGAGGCATCTTTGTTGGATGACATTTACGCTTTGGGCGCCACAATTTATGAGTTAAGCACCGGAACCGCGCCCTTCTATCAAGGAGAGTTACAGACCCAGATTCTGGAAGTGGTTGCTCCAAGTATGAACGATCGATTGCATGAACTTGGCGTGAATGACCTGATCCCAAGCGCCTGGGAGGAGACAATCGCGGCGTGTCTATCTAAAGATCCGGGAAAACGTCCTCAAAGCGCCAGCGAAGTTTTGCGGGGGCTCGCAAAGACTTGGGCAACCAGCCAGGTTGTGTCTCCGTTAAGAACACGTCTCCATTCAAAAAAAGAGGCAATCCGGAACTTTGCCTTTACTAAGTTTAGGGTCTGGCCACGTGCGATTGAGACATTTATCAAATTTAGACCACGCGCAGACCAAGTGATCGATGCAATCCGCAGAAACCCCCGGCGGCTGCTGGCGATCATCCTGGCGGTGGCAGCTATTAATCTTGGCATTGCGTTGTGGTTTTTGTTTCGGCGCTGATATTTTCTCAAGAATATTTTTCAAGGAGCAGACCCAATTGCTTTCTGGTTTTGGCCGGCCACAGCTTCTTATCGGTCATGATGGCATTGCGGAGCGTATCATGGGCCGGCCAGTTGGGTTGTGCCGGTATCTGCGGAATGACATGATTGACAATCTTTCTGGCCAGATCGGCATTTTTCATCAGATTGGCTATTACCATTTCCACCGTCACATGAGCCTCGTCCGTTTTCCAACAATCGTAATCCGTGATCATGGCCATCGTTGCGTAAGCAATTTCAGCTTCGCGCGCGCACTTGGCCTCTCCCAGGTTCGTCATGCCGATCACGTCGTAGCCCAGTTTATGATTGGTCATTGATTCTGCCCGGGTGCTAAAAGCCGGCCCTTCCATATTGACGTACGTGCCGCCATCATGAGTTCGAGCTTTCAGAGCGCGCGCACTTTTCACCAAAATTCGCCTCAGCTCTTCGCAGATGGGTTCTGCGAAAGAAACGTGTGCAACGATGCCTCGTCCAAAAAAAGTGTGATTAAGCGATTGCTTGGTGCGATCGATGAATTGATCCGGCAGCACAATATCGCAGGGCTTGTACTTTGCCTGAAGAGAGCCCACCGCGCTGACGCTAATGAGCCAGGACACACCTAACTTTTTCATCGCCCAAATGTTAGCACGATGATTCAGCTCGGTAGGCAGGATGCGATGTCCCCGTGCATGCCGCGCCAAAAACACCACCTGTCGGCCCCCCAGTTTACCGGTTAGAAACTCGTCTGAGGGCGAGCCGAAAGGAGTAGCAACTTTGATCCACTTCTGCCCGGTGAAACCATCAATATGGTAAAGGCCGCTGCCGCCAATGATACCGATTTTGTTTTTGGACATGGGCGCTTCTTATAACTGCTGGGGCCGGTTAGGCGCGAGTCAATTCCAGCGCGATTACCCTCCTTAGCGCACTTACGCAATCGGCAAGCTGCGCCTGAGTTATGGTCAGTGGTGGCGTGAAGCTCACAACATTCGAATGCTCACCCTCCGGTAACAGGATGTATCCCTCGCGCAGCATATCCTCGACAATTCTTAAAACGTGGGTGGTCGCTGGCTTTCCGTTCCCAAGACAGAATTCAATTCCGGCGAGCAATCCCAAACCACGCGCTCGCAGTTTCAGCCTGTCGGCGCCCGGCTTATTCCGCTTAGGTGTCTGTGGCCAAGGTGGCGAGTCAACCGATTGAAGCGCAGATAACAACCACTGCCCCAGGTTAGCACTTTTTTGCACCAGTTTTTTCGATTGGATCTCTTTGATTTGTGCCAGAACCATTGCGCATCCAACAGGGTGACCCAGGAAGGTGCTCGTATGGATGGCTTCGCCGATGGACACCGGCCATGCGCGATCCATCACTTCAGCGCGCCCAATGCACGCTGAAAGAGGGAACCCGCCGGTGAGGGCTTTTCCCACGCAAACGATGTCGGGCACGGTCGCAGAATGCTCGCAAGCAAACCATTTCCCTGTGCGTCCGAACCCGGTGTAAATTTCGTCCAGGATGAGCAGACTTTTTTCCTCGTTGCATACTCGGCGCAGCATGGGCAGGAACTCCAGAGGTGGAATATGGATGCCGCCGCGAACTTGAACCGGCTCAACCAGAATGCCGCCGATTTCGTAACGGTTGAAACCATCTCGAATTCGTGCTTCGAGCCCGTCGAGAGCACCTTTGCCCAACCCCGCCGGCTCGAATTGCGGAAAGGGCACGAAATGCCCAAAGCGTTTCAACTGGCTGTTGAAATGTGAACGGAAATGTTCGCGGTGGGTCGCATTTAGAGAACCGTAACCCAGGCCGTGATAAGCACCTTTAAAGACGATGACGCCCGGTTTCTTTGTAGCCAGCATCACGGTTTTCATTGCCGCTTCTACTGCTTCGAAACCTGAGTTGCAGAAAATTGTTTTCGAGCGGCCATGTTTTTCCCACCTCTCAAAGGTGATCCGGCTCAACTCTCGGGCCAATCGCGCTTTCATCGCGTGTGGGTGCACGTCGCCCATGGCATGAAGCAGTCTGGACATCTGAGTCTTTGCAGCGTTAACAACCCGCGGATTGGCATGCCCCGCAGCCGCAACACCAAATGCCGCGGTGAGATCCAAATATCTTTTCCCCCTGGCATCCCATACGTGATTCCCCTTGGCGCGTTCCCAAACGATGGGCCAGGAACCATCCGGGGCAATCCGGGTCACGTTGGGAGATTCGTATTTCCGAAGTAGTGCCAGGACCTGCCGGGTTCTCATGGGCGGAAACAATCGATTATTGCCTAAACTCCCCTTTTTTCAGGAGCCCAAATGATTTTGTGCAACTGGATTTGGAACCGAACCGGCAAGGCATCCTCAATGATTTTCTCGGCTAATTCCTGACGTGAAACAGGTGTTTGCCCGGTCGGTACACGTTGAAGAGATTTGTCCTGCTGCTCTGGCGCGAGGGGATGCACCCATGAAAAAAGCAATGGACAAATTGTATGGAGCTGATGTTCGACAACGATTTGTTTTGCCCATGCATAATCCTCACGAGTTCCGATTACAAATTTGACTTCGTCACTCCTTTTAAGATGGGGGAGATTTTCCCAGCGGTTGCGTCCGGACTCGCCACTGCTGGGACATTTTAGATCAACAATGCGTCGCACGCGCACATCCACCTGAGCGATATCGTGCGCGCCGCTGGTCTCCAAAAGCACGGTGAAGCCGTCATCGCAAAAATTCTTCATGAGCGGAATGACATTCTGCTGCAGTAAGGGTTCGCCGCCAGTCAACTCGACCAGCGGAAGCCTCCCTCGGGTATCGAGCTTAGCTTCGCAGGGAGAATTGGAAAGCACCTCGTTTGCCGGAGTAAATACTCGAGAATGACCCGGAAAACGATTGGCCAATTCCTTCACCTTGGCCTGGATTTCGGCCAGAGTTTGTTTTGTTCCCTGCGTGAAAGCATACGCAGTATCACAATATGAACACCGCAGATTGCAGGCCGTGAGGCGGATAAAAATGCATGGAAGACCTGCAAAAGTGCTTTCACCTTGCAGGCTTAAATAGATTTCATTGACCAGCAATGTCTGCGGCATCTCTAAACATATTAGCTACAAGCCAAATAGTGAATCACCAATGGCACTTATTCCTATTGCCACGGCGCATTTTTTATATCATTGGCCAATGGAACTTTACGATCAACCCACCTTCAGAATGGCTTGCCAGCAATTTGATTTGGTGGCCGATCATCTTCAAATCCCGATGGCCGAGCGCGATCGCATTAAGCTTCCCAAACGTTCAATGGCGGTCGCTTTGCCAATTCATATGGATGATGGCTCGACGCGAGTCTTTGCTGGTTATCGCGTGCAGCATCATTTGGCGTTGGGGCCAACCAAGGGTGGACTGCGGTATCATCCGGATGTGACCCTGGGAGAGGTGGCGGCGTTGGCGATGTGGATGAGTTGGAAATGTGCCCTGGCCGGTTTGCCTTACGGCGGCGCAAAAGGTGGAGTGGCCTGCGACCCTGGTAAATTGACACGAGATGAACTGGAGCGTGTTACCCGGCGGTATACCCAGGAAATGATCCCGTTTATTGGCCCGCAGGTGGACATCATGGCGCCGGACCTCGGCACCAATGAACAAGTCATGGCTTGGATCATGGACACTTATTCGGTTCACGCAGGCTACACCGTGCCGAGCATCGTGACAGGAAAACCGGTTGGCCTGGGCGGTTCGCTTGGCCGGCGAGAAGCCACCGGCCGCGGTGTGGGATACCTGGTCAACCGAGCCTCCGATACGATTGGTCTCAATCTGGCCAACGCGACCGCTGTTGTGCAAGGCTATGGCAACGTGGGTTCAATCACTGCGTTTTCCCTGGGCCGGTACGGCGTGAGGATCATTGCCCTGAGTGACGTTCGTGGAGGAATATATAATTCCAAGGGCTTTGACCTTTGGGAGGTGGAAAAGTATCAGGCTGCAAATAGGACAATATTCGGCTTCCCGGATTCAGAACCGATCAGCAATGAACAATTGTTGACGTTGCCTTGCGACATCCTGGTGCCTGCCGCCCTCGAGCGCCAAATCACAGAAGCCAATGCTCCAAAGATTCGATGTAGAATTCTGGCAGAAGGCGCGAATGGCCCCACCACGCCGGAGGCGGATAAAATCTTAAACCAACGCCCGGAAATTTTTGTTATTCCAGACGTGCTTTGCAACGCCGGCGGAGTGATTGTTTCGTATTTTGAATGGGTCCAGGACCTGCAGAGTTTTTTCTGGGGCGAAACAGAGGTGGTGGACAAACTTTTCCGGATCCTGGAGTCAGCCTTTACCCAAATAGTCAGCGCAGCGAAGAAGCAAAAACTTTCCATGCGTTTGGCAGCGCTCAGCATGGGGATCAAACGCGTACAGGAGGCGAAGAAAATGAGAGGATTATTTCCGTGAATTCCACATCGATTCAACCCTTCATCCGCCACTTTCCAGGCGAATTACAGGAACAGGAACGGCGTTGAATATTCTCCCAGGATTCCATAAAGTTGCGCTATGCAGGTTAAGCTGACGCGCTTCGCACCGATTACCATCCTGGTTTTCGCGCTGGGATTGTGTGGATGTCTGCCGGCCGGCCGCAGCCAATTGGATGAGGAAAAAGAGTCTCATTATCTGGCCGGCAAAAGCCGCTACAGCGCGCTGGATTACGATGGCGCTCTCGAGTGTTATGAAAAAGCCATCGAAGTAAACCCTCGTTCAGCCCTGGCTCATCTCGAAGCGGGGTTTTTGTACGAACGACACAAACAGGACCATGCAGCGGCGATCTACCACCTTGATCGCTTTCTCCGACTGAGGCCCGACTCACAATACGCCGCGGTGGTTAATCAGCATATCCTGGCCTGTAAAGCGGAACTGGCCAAAAGTGTTCTACTCTCACCCAATCAGTCACTCCAAAAGGAATTTGAACAGCTCCAGCAAGAAAACAAAATATATCGGGAAGAAATTGAAGCCTGGCGCGCTAAGGCACGCGCGCAAACGACTACCAACGTCCCGGTATCATCCTTGGTCACATCGGCCAGCATTCCTTCTCCTATCTCCACGCCAGCAGCGCGGCCAAACTTGACAGCCAATTCGAGCAACATCGCCCGGTTGGCTGCTGCTATGCCTTTATCTGGACGAACCCACACGGTTAAATCGGGTGACACTCCCGCATCTATCGCTCGCAAATATGGAGTGAAACTCGACACCTTAATGGCCGCAAACCCACGAGTGGACGCAAGGCGACTCCATATCGGACAGTCACTAAACGTGCCTTCCCAGTAATCTTTTGAACAGATAACCGGGAGGATGGTCAATGTTGGTGGCCTCCGCGCATAGTGAGCGCATTTTTAGCCGGAATCGGCTGACACTGGGTGCGAGGGTTGCAGCTTTTTTCCGTTGAGGTTCAGGGCTCAGATCGGGCATTGTACAGGCGGAGAAAAACTTAAGAATTATTTGACACCATCAGCGTAATTTCAGTATATGGTCGCAGTTTTAACGATGCCTGCTCGGATGGGTTTTTTGAACACGCTAAAAGAACTATGAAAAAAATTGTTGCTTCGGTTGGGTTACTTGCAGTTGGCGCATCTGGTGTTCACGGGGCGACTGCTGCCACGTTGACTGCTGAGAATGCCAAACCATGGAGCGTTTCAGCAACGCTCCGAGGATTCTACGATGATAATGTGAACACCAGCCCTCATAATGCTCCTCATCAGGAATCATTCGGATTTGAGGTGAGACCTGGCTTCAACCTGTTTTGGAATTTGGAGCAGACGTCGCTCACCCTTGGCTATCTTTACTCTTTTCGATACTACGACAAACAACCGTTGGGCAATGATCAAAAATACGATCAAAGCCATACTTTCAACGCGGCCATTAATCATGCCTTTTCGGAACGTTACTTGCTCAACGTTTCCGACTCTTTTGTCATTGGTCAGGAACCTGATCTGTTGCGAGCCGGGGACACCTTCAATACTTACCAGCGCATCCCGGGTGATAACATTCGCAATTACGGACAGATAAAGTTTAACGCGCAAATAACGCGCCTTTTCGGAATAGAGCTGGGTTACGACAATGCCTACTGGAATTACGACGATAAAGGCGGCGACGAGGTTTTTCCCAGCGAGGCCGGACTTTTAAATCGAATCGAGCATTATATCCATATTGATGGTCGTTGGCAGATCCTTCCCCAGACTGTTGGGGTGCTCGGTTATCGCTACGGGCAAGTAGATTATACGGCGGACGAAGTTATTGGGCAAGATATTGCCACCTTCGACCTTTACAAAAGCAGTGTCCGCAATAATCGTTCTCATTACATTTATGTCGGGGCGGACCACTCATTTCGACCTGACCTGACGGGAACGGTCCGCGCAGGTGCACGTTTTACTGATTATCACAATGAGCCACACGGTGAGACGGAGATCAGTCCCGCAGCCAGCGCAAGCCTTTCATATACCTATGCGCCCGAGAGCTCTGTGACGGTAGGTGTGACTCATGATCGAAATGCCACCGACATTTTCAGCGCAGTAGATGGCAATCTGACCACTGACGCGGAAAGCACTTCCGTCTTTGGAAGTCTTTACCACCGAATTATGCCTCGCCTTTATGGCAGCCTTACGGCGCAGTTCCAGAATTCCGAGTTCAACGGCGGAACGGTTAACAACAAGGACGAGCGCTATTACCTGGTTGGTTTGAATATTGAGTATCGATTTAACCCTCATTTCTCAACACATGCAGGGTATAACTACGACAGGTTGGATTCGGACGGGAACCGCAGTTTTGATCGGAACAGGGTTTATTTGGGAGTCACAGCGACCTATTGATTAATAGCAATGATGAAGGGGGCCCGGGCTGTTCCGACTGGCCCCCTGTTTTTTTAAGTTATGGATCCAGCTAAAATACCCGCGCCCCAGGAAACTAAATTACATTTCCTGGATTATTGGCGCATTATCCGCATTCGCAAGACCGTCATTCTGGCGGTATTTTTGCTCGTCGTTATCACCGCAACATTGGTGACCTTCATTTTACCCGAATCCTTCTCGAGCACCGCCCGAATAAAAATCGAACGCGACCAGAGTGATATCAGCGGCATGACCGAACGGGCCTGGGGAAGCAACTACGACCCTTATTTTATTCAGACCGAATTCGAGGTGATCCAATCCGAGTTGATTCTCGGCAAAGTTGTCCATGACCTGGATCTCACCAAGGAATGGGGCAAAAAATTCGCCAATGGTGAAACACTTAAAGTGACCGAAGCGATGGCGCTTCTCAAGAGCAGGATGGATCTGCGACCCGTGCGCAACACCAGCCTCATTGAGATTCGCGTTTACAGCGATCGTCCCGATGAGGCCGCCCGGATCGCCAACGCGGTAGCTCGGGCCTACAGTGACCATCGTCTTGCCGAGCGCATGCAAATGAGCCGGGGAGGCATTATCTCTCTTGAGGACCGCTTTAAGAAGCAGGAAAAAGAAATCGAAGATGCCCAAAAGAAGGTCAACGAATTGCGGGAAACCTTGCAGATTCCCGATACTGTGGTTAATGCGGACACGCCGGCGGTTTTGATGTCCGCCGAAACTTTGCGAAAGATTGAAAGCCAGCGCATTGAGAGCAAAATGGAGTTGGTGCGCCAGGAGACGATGCTGGAGCACCTCAAACAATTAACGCCTAAGCAATTGGTGCAGACAATTCCCACGGCTGTTCAAGATCCACATATCAACCAGTTATTGGAGTCTCTCACCATGGCTGAGCAAAGTCTGGTCATCAAAAAGAATGAATTTGGCCCAGAGAGCGCCGAGATCCTTAAACTAAACAGCCAGATTGCGGACCTGAATACCAAAATTCAGGATCGGGTGGAGGGAGTTCTTGCCGCACTCACTTTCAGGGTTTCCGCCCTGAAAAAAGGTCTCGAAGCAACGGAGGCTGAGGTCACTGCGGCCACCACGAATGATATTTTTAAAGCTCGCCAGAGTCAGCCTTATTACGATGCCAAAAATCATTTGGAGCGACTCAAACGCTTTGGTGACGTGCTCAGAATGAAGATTGCTGCTGAAAACATCGATGTGGAGTTGCCCAAGACCACCATGGTGAAAATCGTGGACCAGGCTCAACCTGGCGTTCGACCAGTGCGTCCAAATAAACCGCTAAATATTGCTCTGGGCATTATCATAGGGCTGGTCGTGGGTGTTGGCCTGGCTTTTTTCATTGAGTATCTCGACACGAGCGTTAAGACCATCGACGATGTCGAACGCGCCCTTCAGGCCCCTGTTCTGGGTGTGATTCCACAAAACGTGGGGCTGGTGTTGGATGAAGGAGCAGAAAGCCCGCACGCCGAGGCTTACCGGGTGCTTCGAACCAACCTCTTGTTCTCACGGAAGGATGACAAACTCAACACCGTTGCTGTGGTGAGCGCCGGGGCTGGTGAAGGCAAATCTACAACTGTTTTCAACCTCGCTTCGGTTTTTGCCCAAAGTGGCCAGCGCACCATCATTGTGGATTCTGATTTGCGCCGACCTACTCTTCACAAAATGTTTCATGTTACCAACAACCTGGGGTTGACCAATTATCTTTTGAAGCAAAACACTCTCGAAGAAGTAATACAAACCAGCAAAGTACCTTCCCTGGATTTCCTGGCCAGCGGCAAACTGCCTAGCAGTTCGCTTGGCATCCTCAGCTCCGCTCAAATGAAGGACCTGATCACCGAATTGAAACAACGGTATGATTTTGTGTTCTTCGACTCGCCTCCAATTATGGGTGTAAGCGATGCCTCAATTTTGGCGAGTGAAGTGGATATGACCCTGCAGGTCATCCAATATCGGCGTTACCCGCAACCCATGAATATTAGGGCCAAACAGTTAATCGAAAAGGTCGGCGGGAACCTGGTTGGCATCGTCCTTAACAATATCAATATGTCACAGGACGAAAGCTATTACTATTATAGTGGTTATTATCATGATTATTACTCCCGCAACGAAGACCAGGAACCCACACCGGCTTCCGGCCCTGCTGCAAGCGATAAGCCAAAGCTGGAGATCAAACCTAAGTATTAAGCTTCGTCTACCTCCGGGCTGATCATCACATGAACTATTGTAAGTTATTCGGGCGCTGGAGTCTTGTCCTTGGGTTCCTGCTGGCAGCATTTTTTATCTCGGGTTGCAACACCACCTCGGATTCTCTGCCCAAATCGGCAGGCGGTGCCGAGACGGCTGTCCCCCTCGACACTGACAGCACTGAAACGATCCATATTGGAGATTTCCTGATCATCGTCTTTTCGGACTTGCCGACCTTAGTGCCAAACTTCGAGGTGCGGGTGAATGAGGAAGGGACAATTACGCTGATAGAAAATCAAAAATTTGTTGCTGCCGGCAAAACACGCGGCGAATTGGAAAAAGAAATCCGGGAACGTTATGTGCCCAAGTACTACGTCAGGATGACCGTGACCATAAAGCCACAAGAGCGTTTGTATTACGTTCGTGGTGAAGTGAGGCAGCCTGGGCCAAAAGCGTATATGGGACCAATTACCGTTCTGAATGCAATCGCGTCTGCGGGCGACTTTACGGATTTCGCCAACAAAAAAAGAGTCACCTTGACGCATCTAAACGGCAAAAAACAAGCTATCAACTGCTCTAAAGCAATTAAAAATCCTCAGCTCGATCTTCGCGTGTATCCAGGTGACACCATTCACGTGCCACGTACGATTTGGTAATGGTGCAGTTTAGCATTCTTTCCGGAAAAACGGCGGGGTCCGAATGGATTGCCCGCCGTTTCCCCGTACGGATTGGGCGCGCGCCTTCCGCTGACTTGCGTCTGGAAGAGGAGGGCATATGGGATGAACATCTCATTCTCGATCTGGATTCGACCGCCGGGTTTATCATTGAAACGTCTTCAAATGCTCTGGCCACAATCAACGACCAGCCATTGCAACGGAGCATCCTGGAAAATGGTGACCTGATCGAATTAGGTTCCGTTAAGATGCAATTTTCCTTTAGCAAAACCCGTCAAGCAGGCCTGCGGCTGCGGGAAGGGTTGACCTGGGCCGCGATTGCCGCAATTTCACTGGGCCAAATTCTTCTGGTTTATTGGCTGCTTCAATAAACCGCTCTGTCAGATATCAGTGCCGAAAATGCCGCACCCCTGTAAAAGCCATGGTAACCCCGCGCTCGTTAGCAGCGGCAATTACTTCCTCATCGCGGACCGAACCGCCTGGCTGCACCGCAGCGGTTGCACCAGCCTCGGCGGCGGCTATCAGCCCGTCCGGAAACGGGAAGAAGGCATCGCTGGACACTGCACTTTCCTTAAGGGATAAGCCTGCCTCGCCTGCCTTCCAAACTGCGATGCGGCTTGCGTCCACACGGCTCATCTGTCCCGCACCGATACCCAAAGTCCGATCAGGCGCCGAATAGACAATGGCGTTTGACTTCACATGCTTCACAATCCGCCACCCGAAGAACATGGCTTTCAGTTCCTGCACGGTAGGCTGCCGCTTCGTCACTATCTTGAGTTGCGATTCCGTCGTGACCGCCTGATCGCCTTGCTGGACCAGGAATGATCCCGCCCCGACGCTACGGACGTCCCAGGCCTTTTCGATCAACGGAGATTTTAGCATTCTCATCAACCTAAGATTCTTCTTCTTCTGTAAGATCCCGAGTGCTTCGGTGGAAAAATCTGGAGCAACGATCACTTCACTGAAGATTTCGGAGATCGCTTCAGCGCAGTTCCCATCCAGAGGCCGATTGACAGCGATAATGCCTCCAAACGGGGCTTGTCGATCGGTTGCGAAGGCTTTTTCCCAGGCCTCGCGCAGGTTCGAGCCCTGTCCCAAACCGCACGGGTTTGTATGCTTGAGAATAGCAAGTGTTGGAGGGTCTGATACAAACTCCTCGATCAGAGCGGCGGCAGCGGTGAGGTCCAGAATGTTATTGTAGGAAAGCTCCTTCCCGTGCAACTGCTGAAAGTACTCCTGGAACCTTCCATAAAGCGCAGCCGCTTGATGCGGATTTTCGCCGTACCGCAATGATTGGACAAGCGGCGCCTGGATGGTCAACCAACCTGGAAGTAAGCCGGGTGATGCGGGCGAAAAAACTCCGCCAAGATACGAAGCGATCGCTGCATCATAATTTGCAGTGCGGGCAAAGACCTTTGCTGCCAGGCGGCGACGTAGTTCCAGCGTGGTGTTCCCTGTTTGTTTGATCTGCTCAGCCACTTGAGCATAGTCATTGGGATCAACCACCACCGTGACGCTGTCGTGATTTTTCGCGGCGCTACGCAACATAGAAGGCCCTCCGATGTCGATATTCTCGATCGCGTCGTGGAGCGAGACATTCGAGCGGGCCACCGTTTGTTCAAAAGGGTAGAGATTGACGACCACAAGGTCGATTGGCTCAATCCCACTGGCGCGGGCGGCGGCTTCATGCGCCGCGTTGCCACGAATAAAAAGCAATCCACCGTGGACCTTCGGATGTAAAGTTTTTACCCGCCCATCGAGCATTTCTGGGAATCCAGTATAGACACTAAGATCAGTGACGGTGAGACCAGCTTCTCGAAGTGTCTTGGCTGTGCCGCCCGTGGAAATCAATTGAATGCCAGCCGCAGAGAGGGTCGCAGCGAGTGGAACGAGACCATTTTTATCAGACACCGACAGAAGCGCGCGCTGAATTTTTTGCATAACAGCCGATACGGTCCCTGAAGGGTTGGCGCGAGTCAACGGACAACTAAACACTTCTAGAAATTAAGTGCGCAGTTAAATAATCGGGGCCTTGGACACACCACTCAATATGTAAACGTCAAGGCGAGGACACCGCTATAGTAAACTTCGTCTACGTGGCCAGCGTTACTGGTTGGATTGTAACCCGGCACCGGGTTGGGATTGGTTTGGTAAATATCCTTGAACCCGCGACCCGGGATCAGCGCGCCAAGGCCGGCAGAGATGATCACATTGTCCGTTAGCAACGGGCGATATTGGAAACCAAGGCTGAAATCCCAACCCAATTCGCGATCGACCTGATCCGTCAAAAGGGCCGTTTTTATGGGATCGGTTTCCATGAAATTGATATAGTTAATATTGATGAAACTGCGGAGCTTGGGAGTAAGTTCGATTTCGAGACCTGCGCCGGCTAAAAGCACTCCTGGGTTTACAAAATTCGGTTGTCCTTCAGTTTTGCTCGTGCGCAGATCGGGTACCAGGCTGTTTCTCTGTTTCAGCCCAACTGCGGTTCCCGCCAGATTAAAACCTTGATGCACATACCAACTGAATGGTCCACCGGTAAAGTTAGGATTATCCAGAATAGTATCGAATCCATTGGCCTTGCCGTCCGTTGCATTCGCATCTCCCGAAGCATACACCACTGAGGCTTTGTAGCGGATCCAGTCACGGTCGTAAGAAACTTCCAGCGCTCCAAACTGGGCATTGATATCAACAGCTCGCGATGCAATCCCGTTGAGATCGTCACGGCCTACAACCTCATAAAAGGCATGGCTCACATTCCATCGGCCGATGTGTCCGTCTCCTGCCCAGCCAAGGTAATAGGCATCGACATGGTGCGGTTCAACCGTTCCCAGAGGAGCGGGTCGAGTGAGGTTTCCATTTTCGTCGTAATGTATTGTGCCATGATCGAGATTGGCGTGGAAGCTGAGCTCGGCTGTGTAACCTTTCCACAAAAAGTCCTGCCGATACGCATTCGCAATCAGCACGATTTGATCTCGAGAATCGAATTTATTCAATCCGGAGTTGCTGTCCTTCTCGCGCATATCGAACCCGGCCAAATTGTACTGCCATCGGTTATTGTCATAATTGCCGAAAACGCGAGCGCCCAGGTTGATGTCATTGAAGATGAACCCGCGAAAGTCGCTGCTGAAAGGCTGATTGCCGAATCGGCTGGCGACAAAATCGTAATTATCCGACAAGTCGCTTAAATGGATTTCCAAAAAGGCTTGTTGAAGCGCAACAAAACCATCCGTTCGATCCGAGCCTCGGGCCGGGTTGGGACTGATGACGTTATTCTCGCGCGTATCGGTATAGTTGACGTTGAACACAGGCGCGAGGCGGAGGGCCCAGTGCACAGGTTTGAACGCGGCTTCTCCTTCGAAAAGATCAATCGAAAATGAGAAATTGTTCTGCACAAAGAGCTGGTCGCTTGTTCCGAAAAATTCCGAGCTGCCCGGCCGTGCCGAACTGACCCCGCTGGGGGTTGGAAGTCGCCGTGCCTCGAATTCAGTTTCACTGCTGGCGGTCAGATTGAGGAAAATATCCTGTCCAATAATCGGGGCGTCGCCTTTGAGGATGCTTTGCTGGTACGGATGCCAGAGCTTTGGCTCAGGGGTTTCGTATGGCGTCTCGATATCCCCGCTGGTATAGCGGCGCCATGGCACGAAACCGATGCGCCACCGATTCGTTTCCAGTTCGGTGTTCGGTGGAAAATCATGGTTTAGGGGTCCAGCAGGATATTCCGGGCTCTCCCATTTCTGCTCGATGCGTTTGTTGGCGCGCGTGTGTTCTCGAGGCAATGCCAGGTCCTTGGGAAGTTTCTCCGCGCCATAATTTGTGATCGCGGATTCTGAGTATTGGATATGAGCATCCCGCAAATTGGACCGAGGCAGCTCGAATGCCGGCGGAACCGGTTCTCCCTGGAATGGTGGTAATGGTGGAAATGCGTTCTTGAAAAACGGGGAGTTTGTGGCGGCTGTTTTTAGCGTAGCGCCAGGATCAGGATTGAACTGATGCGGTGCTTTCGGAGGCGCCAGGGAGTTTGTGGTTCGATTAAGTCGGGGAATGAGATCCATACGCAAAATGTTCGTGCGGGCCGGGGGCACTCCGGAATCGGGATTAAAATCTGAGGGTGCGAGCGGAGGAAAATTCGTGGAAATCATCTGGAAACGCAATACAGCATTGGTATTGGTACGAGTGATTGCAGAAGCTGGACTGGTATCCGTTACAGGCTGGGTCTGTGAAAGGAGAGGAAACGCGTATAAAATCGCTCCCAGGCAATAGGCACGTTTACGGCCTGTTAACTCCGCATCGCTAAATTGCTGATGATTTCCTTTTGCCCCAATGGGATCGATGAATTTCAATTCGAACCCGTTGCTGGTGGGAGCCGAAAGAGATCTATTTCGGATCGAGTTTCCCGTTTGCATGGAGCTGTTGCAGATCTTTTGCAAATTTCTCAGGATCAAAGTCGGGCAAAGATTGAACATCTTCGAACAAAGCATCCAACCCCGCATTTGCCATAGGAGAAACCGTTTTGTCGACAAGCCCCATCATTAGCCGATCGAGCGCCAGTACCAGGCGCTCAGCGCGACGCGCCTGCAAGGGAACGGGGACTTTCCTGTTTGTGAATGCAGTCCTCGTCTCAACGAGCAAAGTTACACATCGTTTTGTGGTGGCCGGAGTCCAGGAACATTCAGCGGCTTCTTTCGCCAGGTGATCGCTCCAGGCACGCACTTCCTGCAGGCGCGCGGAAGTTGGCTCGAAAGAGTTTGGTGCAAGTGCGGGCAACCCGGTGTCCGCTAGACTGGCAGTTTGTAAAACCCAGGCAAGCGCCGCCCATTGGAGGACCAAAGTCGGTTCGGGGGCTTTTTCCCGCAGTAATTGCCAACTGATTTCTCGAAGCGCAACGGCTTGGCCTACGAGCCAAATTTGAGGTCCTGGCTTGTCGTGTACGGCCAACCAGTGTCGCGGTTGAGAAACCGCCTGGCCATCGAGTTCGAAAATGAGTTCGGGATGGCCGGCCTGCCGAATCCCATTCTCCAGAGTTTGATGGCAAGCAACACACGTATTGGCTCGGGTGTATAGATTGCGCAGGTCACGCATCCCCGAGTGGATGCGGTTTTCATGAGTCCAGTCCTGGCGGGTGTGGCCACGAAGCCAGGACTCAGCAGGTCCATGGCAGTTCTCGCAAGTAACACCATCGCTCACTGGCAAACTTTTGGCCATTTGAGAGATGGGAACAGTTTGCAAAGGAGCGTGGCAGACCGTGCAGGCGGGGCTGCGTGTTGGATCACCGGTTTTTAATACCTCGGCGATTCGATCTGCTCGGGCAGTTTCCAGCGTCGCGAAAGGCCGTGCATGGTGGTAATCATATTTGGACCAAACCACGAACTGGTCGCGATTGTTTCCCGCGCCGCCATGGCAACTGCTCGAGCTGCAACTTTGCACCCCCAGGAACTTTGGCGCTGCGTTAGAGGAATCAGCCCCTTCGGCTAGTGCCCAATTCGGAGCAAAGGCGAAAAATCCGGCGCCAACAAACGAGAACAAAAGCCGCAGAAAACCAAAACTCTTTGGCTGCCCGGATTTCACGACCATAAGTGATTGTGAGCAGGCGTTAATAACGACTCCAACAAGGAACGATCACAAGCAGTGCGCCGTGATTCTCGTGATGCCATGCCTCAATCAGAACGGATGCGTGGATTTCTGGCAAGGTTATTCCCGGAGGACCAGCGAATAGCGAAAGTTCTCCGCCGTGGCCCAATCTTTCGGATTCATTTCCTGACCGAACGTCGTGATGTGCAGAATCAACTCGTGAGTGATACGGTCTTCGATCAGGGGGAAATTCGAGAATTGAATCTCTCCCTGTCCGGCGTGGCGATCGTCGATAGCGGTTACGGTGCTTCGCTTAAGAGCCACTTTGTTTTCGTCCACTTCTGCAATCACGAGGGGGTAGCGCGGGGAATTGCCTGATGGGGCGGTAGCGCTGATATTGCCCAGCCAATACAGCTTGCCTGTGCCGCGATGGCGAATCATCCGGTGAAACGACGAGGGCGAGTAAAATGTTAAACCGTCGTCATATATCCACTCCACCGGTTTGCTGAGCGTGTGAGCGCCATCAGTTGAAAGGCTGTAAAATTTGCGACCGGGTATTTTGGCAAACGTGCCGTCCCATCCCTCCGTGGAACCGCGCCAGACAAAAAGCAGTCTTTGGTCTTTCAATTCGGCGACCTCCGGTTCCATCAAGCCGCGGGCGGATAGCTCGTGGGAAATCTCGACGCGCCCGCCGGCGTTCCAACTGTAATCTTCCGCAACGGGATCCCACTTCCCGAGGAAACAGATCGAGCCAAGCCGCCATGGTCGCAGAGTATTCTTTGGATCAGTAAGTGCGTTGGCATGGGCAAGGGAAAGGACAAGCGTTCCATTCGAGCGCACCAGGATATTATTGCCGGCATAACCTTCATTGTGGTTGAGGAAACTGGCTTTCAGTGGGTCAGCCGGATCAAAATCAGCACCCTCCTCATAGCGCAGTTGTTTAGCCGCGCTCCAAGTGCGTCCCTGGTCACGCGAGGTGCGGACATAGGTAAAGTTGTGATACACCCCTTTGATATCGATCTGCCTCAGCCATAATTGGACCAACCGTTTCGAGACTTCATCATAGACACTGACACATTCTCCTTCCCAGACGGACACACTCTGGTAATTGGTTTTGTTTGAAGGTTGCACGGGAACAAAGCCGGACCAGGTGCGACCATTATCTGCCGACCACCGGGATTTGATCAGTTCGCCAACATCCGACTCGCGTTCGACGCCTTGAATCTCGCGCAGTTCCAACCGTGGACCCACGTATTGCATCGACGCCCATGGAGCGACTCGCGGTGCAGGATGTTTTAGATAAAGCTCCTTTTTGACCAGGGCAATGGGCAGGTTTGCCTTCCAGGGCGCCGCCATCGCGTCACCCTCTTGCACACGCAAAAGGTTGCGAATCGCTGCAAGCAGCCGTTGCTCCGAACCGGGCTCAACCCAGCACCAATCGGAAAGGTTTGGATCGCGTTCAATAATATGGTGCTCGGTCGGAATATAGCCGGTCCCAGCGTCGCCATAGCCGGAGACCAATACAAAATTGTCCGACCTCAGACGCTGTGCTGCGAGTTGAAATTCCACGTACGCTTCACCGGGCAGCAGCAACCATTGAGCGATGCCGAAATCCAGACAAGGAACAACAATAGGCCGGCCGGTCTCAAGCCTCTTTCGCCAACTCAGGCCCATCGCCGCCAGACATTGCTGAAAGGGCGCCGTTTCGGGCGTAAGTTTTTTTTCCAAAGCCTCTTTCGAAAAGCCAGGACTTTGGCGCGGTTCGAAAATAACGGCTTCCGTTTTAAAACTTAAATTCGTGAGCGGGATTTTGATCGTTGCCGCCCACGCGTCCAGCATTCCCTGATAAAGTCGTTGAGCAAGCACGTTCCGATTTTCAGGCGCGCCGTTGTTATACTTGCCTGCTGTGATATTACCAGCGGCTCCGCTCAGGTAAATCTGCTCGACACCAGGAGCCTCCTGTTGACGTCTTCGCCGCGCAATGCCTGGGAAATCAGCCGAAACTTCACCCTGACCGTAATGGCTCATCGGATGAGTTGCGTACGCGCTCACTGCCGCCAGTGGTATGTCGTTTTCCCAAAAACTGAGCGTCTTTAGCCATGGATCTATTATTCCATCAGCGGCCTCGGTGGCAATTTTGTCAGTCGTGCGACTTCCGCGGTCAAAGCGAACCGAGCTTTGTGGCGTCAAGTAGCGCCGATTGGACGCAATTTTTTCCACTTGGGCTTGCCCCATACCGAGATGAGTTACGGGGCGAGCGCGGGACAGGGATTCACGCACAGCATCGGCTACCCTTTTCACTGCAATAGCGTGGAACTCCGGATCACAAACTGAACCCTCAAGCTTGTGAGCGCGTAAAATGCGTTCTGCTTCGAGATCGGCTACGGGTGCATCATGCTGGTGAACAGCCGAGACCAACACTCGATCAGGCGTTGTCCCTGCCGCCTCCGCCAGTGATTGCTGCCAAAGAAAATACGCCTCATTACGAATTTCACACCAGTCCACCGCGACCACCACGATTGGCCGCCCCGCTCCAAAGATAACAAGCCCGTGCGCCTCCAGCGGGTCCGCAATTTTTTTCGACTTCCAGGACCCACCCATCATGCCGTGGCCGATTGGGACAGTGACATCAGTAGAAAATTTTGCCAAACGAAAGCCGGAAGCGGGCGCAGCACAGGAGTCAAATGTACAGTAGAAAGCAAAAGCGGTAATAAGCAGGGCGGCGGCTCTTGGAACCAGAAAATATCCTCGCTGCGGGCGTTGCATATTCAATTGAGAAATAACGGGAAGTCCCGAAGCTTGCGAGAAATAATGTAATTGCAACCGATAGAATCCGGGCCCCCAAGGTTTTCTTTTTGATTTCTCCATTCTGGCTTCAAACCGAGTTGGACCCTAGACTTCCGCCGCGTGTCACAAATGTTAAAATCCTCGGCAGCCATGGCGGGCGCCACGATGACCAGCCGCCTGCTGGGAGTAGCTCGGGAAATAGCTTATGCCTCTTTCATGGGCAACCATTGGGTGGCCAGCGCCTTTCAATTGGCATTTGCTGTGCCTAATCTTTTCCGTCGCTTATTGGGTGAAGGGGCTCTTACAGCGGCATTCATTCCCATTTTCAAACAGAAAGAAATGAACGAAGGCGACGTGGAAATGTGGCGCGCTGCCAATGCCGTCATTTCGGCGGTCGTTTTAGCTACGGCTGCGATTACTGTCTTGGCGGTGCTCGGCATTTCCGTCGCACTGGCTGTCTGGCCATACAAAGAAGAGACACAACTGATGCTTTTGCTGTTGCGCATGATGTTCCCCTATATGCCGCTGGTTTGTTTGGCTGCGGTATTGATCGGAATGGCCAATGCCCGCGGACACTTCTTTGTTCCGGCGCTTGGCGCGGCTTTGCTCAACGTGGTCATGATTGCCAGCGTCGTGGTGCTCGCTCCCCGCATGGGCACAAGTTTGCCCGATCAAATCCGCGGTTTGGCAATCGGTGTGGTGCTGGCGGGCCTTGCCCAGGCTTTTTTTCAACTGCCCAGCCTGCAACGTGAAGGATACTTCTACGAATGGGTATCACCCTGGCGCAACCCGACCGTTCGGCAAGTTTTTCGCAAAATGCTGCCTGGGTCGATCGGTGTGGCCGCATTTCAGATCAACGTGCTGGTGATTTCTTTCGCTTCGTTTTGGTTTGAAAAAACCATCGTGGCGACATTCAACTATTCCGTGCGGTTGATGGAATTTCCCCAGGGCCTGTTCGGGATTTCTCTTGCGACTTATTTGCTGCCGACACTTTCCGGGCTCGCGGCGGAAAAGAAATACGGCGAGTTTCGCCAGACGCTAAGCCAGGGATTGAGTTATCTTGCCTTTGCCAATCTGCTTGCTGCCGCAATAGCCCTCTCACTGGCGGAGCCGATTGTCCGTTTGATTTTTGAGAGAGGAAAATTCGGACCGGATGCGACCCACCGGGTCGCTATTGCCCTGGCCTGTCTTGCGCCGGGGCTGCTCATGTTCTCGATGAACAACATCCTGGCACGGGCTTTTTTTGCGCTCAACGATATTAAAACGCCTATGAAGATCAGCGTCGTGTGCCTGGGTTTGAACCTGGTGTTTGCCCTCTGGCTGGTGAAACCTTATCGCGAAGCTGGATTGGCTGTGGCCAATACCTTGAGCGCTTCATTCAATACCTTGTTACTCGCCTACGCCTTGCGTCGCAAACTTTCCAGGGCCGGCATGACGCAACTGATTAAGACTTTAATGGTGTTAGCGCCGGCAGCGTTGATAGCAGGGCTTGTGGCCGCATCCATCGCCTGGTTTTGGGAAAAGCACTTGGGACATGTCTCTTTCCTCGTAAAGTTGGGTGCGGTCTTCGTCCCCGGGTGCGCCGGTGTGCTGGTTTACTGGTTTCTTTCCCTTCTTGGCGGCGTAACCGCCGCCAAAGAAATCACCAATTTTCTGCTGCGAGCCAAAGGACGAATCGGGCTGGGTTAATTCCTTCAATCTTCAGGCTTTCGAAATTTCAGAACACAAAGCAAATCAAAGAAAATCCCAAAGCGCCGGAATACAGCCCAGTCAAAACGCCTCGCGAGATCTTTCCGCAATAGCAGGCGGAGCTTTAGAGAACTCGTGCCCGCGAATGCGCTCCGAAATGTTTGGGCTTTTTCCTGGTGCAGACGGTGTCAGCTCGAAAATCGTTGCGTATCGGGCAGTGGTCGCAAATCATCGAGTGTTCTTCCGTTGCAATTGTGTATATGCGAGGACCAATCTGACGAATTATGGATGGCAAAGAATTGCGCGAAGCATTGCGAGCCGGCAGGCGGCTTTATGGCACACTGATTACTTCCACCTCTCCCAAATGGTTGGACACCATAGCCAGTTTGTCGTTGGACTGTGTTTTCATCGATACGGAACATATCCCATTGGACTGGCATGAGCTTGGGTGGATGTGTCATGCATTCCGAGGGTTGGGCATTGCACCGATTGTCAGGATCCCCAGGCCAGATCCGTTTGAGGCCTGCCGCGTGCTGGATATGGGCGCCCGGGGCATTGTGGCAGCTTACGTCGAATCCGCCGAACAGGTACAACTGCTGCGTGGCGCGGTAAAGCTTCGTCCGCTCAAAGGTCGTAAATTGGAACGAATCCTTTCCGGTCAAGCTGAACTCGATCGTGAGATGGTGGAGTACGTCCGGAACTACAACCAAAACCACGTTTTGATGGTGAACATTGAAAGTGTTCCGGGCCTGGAAGCGCTGGACGATATTCTCGCGGTCCCGGGCCTCGATGGGGTGTTACTGGGACCGCATGATCTCTCGTGCAGTCTCGGAGTACCGGAACAATACGACCACCCCTTGTTCGAACAGGCGGTGCATCAGCTCATCACCAAAGCTCGCGCCAAAGGGCTAGGCGCTGGAGCCCATTTTCTGCCTTCGATCGAGCACGAAACGAAATGGGCTAAAGTTGGTTTGAATCTAATTCTGCATCTTGCTGACATGACCCTTTTCCGGCGCGCTTTGAATGAAGATTTGACCCGGCTGCGAAAAGCGCTTGGTGATGATGTGTCTGAGAAAAGGGTGGGAGATATCGCGATATAACGGGGCATCATGGGAAGAGCTCTTCCCTGAGAGCAGCTTTAATTTAAATTCCAACTTATTACCGGGGGGAAGATGTTCAGATGACTTCTCCAAGGACCGGTGTGCTGGACACTGCGCCAGGCGCGGACCGGAGGAACCGCGCCAACCAGATACAAACGAGCACACAAGACAGCGAAATTAAACCAGCGATCGGATAATGAGTGATTTCCTTATTTAGACCCTGACCGATGATGCCTCCGCTGATCCAGGCCGCCAGGCCGGAGGAAAACTGCTGGACCGAAGAATTGACGCTCATAAAGCCGCCGCGATGACGCGATTCGACAGTGGCCGTCATCATTGCCATTGCGGGCACAAACCGGCCGGACATGCAGATCATGAGAAGAGTCGAGACCGCCACCGCCACGACAACGGGAACACGTGGAAGATTTGTAAGAGCAACGATGGGGATCGACGCAGCCAGTGACATCAGTATAAAGACGCGAAGTTTTCCGGCGCGGTCGGCCCAGCGCCCTATCAAGTTCATGCTGAAGAGCGTGCATAATCCACCCGTTAAATAAATAAAGGGCAGTTGCTTCTCGGTCATACCCACGTTGTACACCATATACGTGGCCAGCGTTGGAAAGATGGTGAAGCCGGCGCAGGTTAGCACGGCCATAAACAGAAACGCCATCTGATGATTCGGTTCCGCCAGAACGGCCAGCATCTGCCTTGCGGGATGCTTGTCGGCTGAGTGCGCTAAATGACTCCGCAGGTCTGGAACGCAACGAAGAACAGCGATGAGAATCGGGACGCAAATCCCGGCAATGGCATAGAAAGGCACGTGCCAGTTAAAATGTGAAGCAAGCACCAGCCCTAAAGGAACCCCAGCAATTGAAGCGACTGAGAAGGCAGACATGACCATCCCCATTGCCTTTCCGCGCCGATGTTCCGGGATCACATCCCCGACAATGGCCAGTATCACGGCGCCGGTGACGCCGCCGAACATGCCCGCGATGGCGCGAGCACCGACAAGCAGGCCGTAGGTAGGAGCCAGCGCGCAGAAAAGCGTCCCGGTGGCGAACCCCACAAAAAGGAAGAGGAGCGCGGTCTTGCGATCAAACCGATCAAGAAAAAAACCTGCAACCAGTCCGGCTATTCCCGCCGCAATGGCGTAGGCCGCGACGATCGTATTGAACTGGGCCGGAGTGATATGCATGACTCGCATATATTGAGGTCCCAGCGGCAGGATAATTAAAAAATCCAGGTTTGTGGTAAACTGGATAGCTGCCAGGAGCAGCAACACCAATCTTTCATTCTCTAGTTTCAAAATGCTCAAAAATTCGGGTTCCCTAATTTAATCCTGGGCGAGTGCCAAGGTTTTTTCGAAACGGGAAGGCTCTCAGCGCAAGGTCCAAGACGAAGAAGGTAGCACCAAACCAACCAACCGCGAGTGGAAAACGGAATTCTAACTCAACCCAGGGGCTCCGTGCGCGCCGCTTCGGAGCAGGACCTCATTCGGCTTTCGCATAGTGACGGTCCTGTCTGAGGCATTACTCGATCACCCTAAATGCCGCTTGCCCGCCGCAGAGCCAGAATGCGAAGATGATGGATGGACTGTAAAGCGATTGATAGTCTCGATGCCGCTGTTTTCAGCCCGGTCAGAGAAGGACCTATTACCGACCCGGAGACGCACCGTGCCAAAAACATTTTTTGAGACGATTGGACACAGGCTGGGGCAGAAGGCCGCACAGGCCAGGAATGCCTTTCAATTGATGGGAGGGACGGACGAGGAGTCTTTACGCGCTGAAATACGTCTTGGCCGCGACCTAGAGGCGGCTCTGATCGAGCGAACTCCAATGGTCCAGGAGAATGAGGTCACAACATTTGCCGTGCAGATTGGGCATTGGCTTGCGGGGAATGTGAAGGAGAGAAAGCTTCCGTTTAGATTCCACGTCACGGCAGAGCGGGAGCCGAATGCGATTGCACTCCCAGGAGGGCCTGTATTTGTGAGTTGGCCGTTGTTGGACATGTGCCACGGTGAACGAGACGAGATCGCATTTGTGCTCGGTCACGAAATGGCGCATATCGTACGGCGGCACGCGCTGGATCGCCTCATCAAAGACACCGCTGTTTCTCTCTTGCTCCGGCAATCCTCCGGCAGGAACGCCGCCAGCGCCTGGCTGAATCAGGCAGGACGGCAATTGCTGAGTTGCGCCTACTCCAGAGAGGATGAATTAGAGGCGGATACTTTCGCCATAGCACTGATAAGAACCGCGGGCGGCGACAGACTGGCAGGAGAACGCGTCTTGGAGAAGATCTCTCTATTGATCTCTCACTCCAGCGTCGCGGGAGATTACTTTGCAACCCACCCGCCGCTGCCCGAGCGGGTCGCAAATCTGCGGACACCCGGATGATAAAAAGCTCAAAACGTTCAATTTCAATCTCCAAATAAAACGACTGGAATCCTGGAGCAGCCTTTCTCACCCTGAGAGCAATTGAAATCAGAGCTGACCCCACGCACGCCGCTTCTTCCGATTGACTACCTCAGACGGGCGTGCGATACCACTAATATGAGAAACGTTGTTTCGCGTTACAGGATGGCTAATTTTTGTTTGAGGCTGAATTCGTCCAAATTGGAATGAGGTTAGGTTCCAGGCTTGGGTATTGGGAGACAGCCGATGCAAAACGAAATTAAAAATTCCGAGGCGCTTTTGCCTCCAAGAGTGCTTTCTGCACCGCCACCTTATCCATCAGGTGACCCCGTCATCACGCCATCTCTCAGTAATCATACCCGCTTTTCAACAAGGCGGATTGCTTTGGCCCTCGCCATTGCAGGCATTTCTGATCTCATCTCTGCTTTCGCAAACTTTGCGCCTCCGATCGAATGGCCGGTGGATCTGGCGACCGCTCTGCTGCTTTTTATGGCTCTAGGTTGGCATTGGATTTTGTTGCCCGCACTTATTATGGAAGCGATTCCTGGAGTGGGAGCGTTCCCATTTTGGGTGCTGGTCATCATGTCGATTGCCGTCTGGGGAAAGGTGAAGCGAGAACCTAAAAATGTGCGCGGTAGGGTTCCTGAGGGATCGAACCATTACATTCATGGATGCATTGCTCTTTTTACTCTGTGTTCTTCACCACTTTCACCTTCCGTGTTTGCGTCCGCGCAGGAGTGGTCGCAATGGCGGGGCCCAAATCGTGACGGAGAATCCACGGAGACTGGACTGCTGAAAGAGTGGCCTGCCAATGGTCCTGCTTTGCTGTGGAAATCCAAAGCGCTGGGTGGCGGATATGGCAGTATCTCTTCATCGGGAGGTCGATTGTTTGCGATGGGTGAAAAGGATGGCGCTGGTTTTTTAATGGCGCTTAAGCAACCAAATGGTGAGCTGCTGTGGACAACGAAGGTGGGAAAAGCCGGGGCACCAGGATGGGGCGGGTTTTCCGGTCCCCGTGGTACGCCGACTGTGGCAGGGGAACGGGTGTATGCGGCGGATCAATGGGGTGAACTTATCTGCGTAGATGCCGCGACAGGCAAGGAACAGTGGCGTAAGAGTTATGAAACGGATTTTTCTGCCAAGCGACCTGAGTGGGGATTTGCCGAATCGCCCCTGGTTGATGCTAACCGAGTGATCGTCACGCCTGGTGGCAGCCAGGGTGCCTTGGTGGCATTGGATCTCAAAACTGGAACCACGCTCTGGCGAAGCAAGTCATTTACCGATGATGCACAGTACAGCTCAGCAGTTGTCGCGGTCATCGGCAACGCGCGGCAGTATATCCAATTAACAATGGAGAGCCTGGTTGGAGTTGCGGCTGAAGATGGCCGCGTGCTATGGCAAACACGGCGCAAAGGATCCACAGCCGTCATTCCCGATCCGATCGTGGCTGGGGATCAGGTCTACGTAACCTCCGGCTATGGCACCGGCTGCAACCTTTTCAAAGTGAGTCGAGGCAGTGCCTTTTCGGTGAAGCAGGAGTATGCCAATAAGATCATGGTCAATCACCATGGGGGAGTGGTGAAAGTGGGCGATTACCTCTACGGTTACTCCGATGGCAAAGGCTGGATGTGTCAAAAGTTCCAAACGGGTGAGGAAATTTGGGCGGAGAAGGCAAGGCTAAAGAAGGGTTCCATCTGCTATGCAGATGGCATGCTTTATTGCCGGGAGGAGGCCGATAAAAGTAAGACAGCCAAAGGGACCGTGGCCTTGCTCGAAGCCACACCAGCCGGCTTCCGGGAGAAAGGACGCTTCGACCCTCCAGATCGAAGTGACATGAACAGTTGGTCGCACCCTGTCATTGCGGACGGAAAACTGTATTTAAGGGATCAGGAAGTTCTCCTCTGTTACGACATACAGGCAAAGTAAGACGGCGACTCGTTCCCTCTTGTCTGCGAAGGCATCACCTTTGGTGCGGCCAATGGACCGTCCAGAACTGACGGTGTGAATCCAAACGAACCAGCAACTCCGCCGGGCGAAACCGGGCAGGACAAAACGCGTAAGGAACCGCAAGCCACATCGTGTCAGGTGCCAAGCTATTGGCTGACCCGCTTCGTTATTCTGCGTTTGCTCGGATTCGTTTACCTGATCGCCTTTTTAGCAGCAGCCAGGCAGATCGTCCCGCTGGTAGGCGAGCATGGTTTGCTGCCGGCCAGGCTTTTCATGGATCGCCTCGAAACTCACTTCGGCTCATCGCTGATCGGCTTTTTTCAGTTGCCATCCATTTTCTGGATCCATCTAACGGATAGTTTTCTCGTCGCCGTCGCCTGGTTAGGAGTCGGACTCTCCTTTATTGTGTTACTGGGCTATGCAAATGCAGTGCTGATGGCTGTCCTGTGGGTGCTTTACATGTCCTTCATTCATATCGGGCAGGACTGGTACGGCTACGGGTGGGAGATTCAATTGCTCGAAACCGGATTTCTCGCGATTTTTCTTTGTCCGCTGCTCGATCCACGGCCCTTCCCAAAACACCCCCCGCCCAAGGTTGTCATCTGGCTGTTCCGCTGGCTCATCTTTCGTATTATGATCGGCGCAGGCCTTATCAAAATGCGAGGCGACCCCTGCTGGCGTGACCTGACTTGTCTCTATTACCATTATGAAACGCAGCCAATCCCAAACCCTTTAAGCTGGTGGCTGCATTTCCGGCCGCATTGGTTTCAAAAACTCGGCGCTTTGTGGAATCATTTCGTTGAGTTGATCGTCCCCTGGTTCGCATTCTGGCCACGCCCTGCAAGGCATATCGCCGGCGCACTGCTGGTGAGCTTTCAAATCACCCTCATCCTCAGCGGGAACCTGTCGTTTCTTAACTGGCTAACGATTGTTCCTGCACTGGCTTGCTTTGATGATTCTCTGCTGCGGCATTTAGGCCCGAGGTGGTTTTTGAAGCACATACCCCTGGAAGCGCCGCTCCCGGTGCCATGCGGGTTTCCGGACGTGGCCAGTGTGCGTGCCCTCCCTCGCAGGGAACTCGCTGCCTGGGCCTTGGCGGTTCTCATCGCGGTGCTGAGCATCGCCCCAGTGGCCAACATGCTCTCGCCGCAACAAATCATGAATACGTCCTTTAGTCGGCTGCACCTTGTCAACACGTACGGCGCTTTCGGCAGTGTCGGTCGCATCCGCTATGAGATCGTCTTTGAAGGGACCGAAGATGCCGCGCTTTCTGCTCAAACCAACTGGCAAGAGTACGAGTTCAAAGCCAAGCCGGGAAATCCGCGGCGTCGCCCTGCGCTGGTCGCTCCGTATCAGCCTCGAATTGATTGGCAGATCTGGTTCGCAGCGATGTCCACTCCCGATCAGTATCCCTGGACACTGCACTTCGTTTGGAAACTCCTGCACAATGATGCAGGTACGTTGAGTCTGCTGGCGAACAATCCATTCCCAGGCAAAGCGCCGCGCTTCATACGCGCCCAGTACTATCGCTACCAATTCGCTCCGCCAGGCGATCCAGGCGGTTCGTGGTGGAACAGGACGCTCGTTGGCGACTGGCTGCCGCCGCTGGGAGCCAATGACCCACGGCTAATTCGGTTGATGCAAGGTTATGGGTGGCCTATGGAATAGAATTCATCAGATATGCATTCGTATCCCGGGATGATTTACACGTGAGCGACTTTGAGATTTATACGGGCTGTGCCACGAAATGATCGATAGTTTTCCCTACTCTGCCGTGTGAGTTCATGTTAACTTTAGCCATAGCTCTCTTTCGTCGTTATGAAGCCGACCCTTAATGTTCGACTGCCTTGTAGCGCTCCGCACCAGGTTGACCTTGATCGTGACTCCGGTTGCAACTGCGAAGCGGGCACGTTTGCCTTCACTCTGATCGAATTATTGGTAGTTATCGCGATTATCGCGATCCTGGCGGCGATGTTGCTTCCCGCTCTGGCAACGGCCAAGGCCAAAGCCAACGCCACGAGTTGTGCGACGAACATGAAGAACTGGGGCTACGCCGTGATCATGTATGAGGGTGATTTCAGCGATAGATTCCCTCTGTTCGGCGAGAGTTCATCGCAGTATGCCAAGCCGTTTTGGTTCGAGATTCTGGCGCCTTACGTGGCCAAGCAGCCAAAAACAGGATCGGGTGATTTTAATACCGACCCCATTTTTTACGACGCCCTCCGGCGCTGCCCTGGTGGATCCACAGGCCCGGCTCCGTTCTGCATTGGACCGTCGGCCGGAACGAACTGGAACTGCTATATTGGTTGCAACTTCGGCGGCTACGGAACTCCAGTGACAGTAGGAAATTATAAGGGAATAAGCGGGCCCTTTTATTACTCGGATTCGGTGCCAGCGATGCCAGCTTCAAAAATCAAGCGTCCAGCTCAAGCTATGATCTTCACCGATACAGTTACCCATTACGTGTACTCCCCGTTGCTTTGGCCCTTTACGCGCGACGCTGACGCAGACGGACTGAAGGATTCTTCAGGGGTGGATGCAGGTTACGCCTACAACGATGCGCGACCCACCGTGCATGGCAAATCAGCCAATATCACTGCCGCGGATGCACACGTGGAGCGTGTATCGTATCGGATTCTCTGGCAGACCTCCGGAACTGCTGGAATGGTCAGCCAATTTTGGTACATGGAATGAATTCGACCGGCAGCATTCGTTGTGGTGCCGCTGTCTGAAGTAGAACCGAGCAACGAACGCCATTTGTTCTCGACCCGTCTCGTGCTCATCCCTTTGCTCGAATCCGCGGGTTTGCTCGGGACACTTGTTTGCGACCAATGAAATCTTGATCAAAAACAGGAAATTGAGACCGAAGCTTGCGCACCAAGTCTGCCGCCGAGAGTTGCCCAGGGGCTGTGGGTTTGTCCAAATAGCCGTAGGTCAGACAAGAACCAAGATGAGCGAATGATATGCGAGTGTCCGTGCCTAAAGAGCCCATGCCGATAACACACAGAGGAACGTCCCACTCTCCTTGCAACAGGCTTTGCAAGGTTTGAATGTCCTTGCCCGTTTTGATCATGGTTGAAATCTTCACAATTGAACCAAGTTTCTGGGCTTTCGAGATAACGGACTGTAGGTCTGTAACGGATGGCGTCCCGTCAAAGTCGTGGTATGAAACAATACAGGCTTTATTTAAGGTTTTCGCGACATCTGAAACCCGGCGGGCAATGCTGCACCTGAATTCAACATCTACTGCGGCAAGGTGCTCCAAGGCTTGTTGAAAAATGGGGAGTCTCCCTTCGTCAGCATCTGGCCATTTGCCGCCCTCAGAACACAATCGAACGGTCAAGAGAACCGGCAGCCCGCCGGCCTCGATGGATTTACATCGTTCGATCCAGTTGTCTCTTTGGGTTATCTCATCGAATCGAACCTCGACGATGTCGCTCTCATGTTCAAAATGTTGGAAATCACCAGGAAAAGACGTCAGGGTTCCCACAACCCTCGGCACTTGGCCGACGATCAAGTCTTGTTCGGGGGTTTTTAATATGGCTTCAGGCATAGAAACGGCGAGAAATTAAGGAATTTGCAGATATGTCGCCGTCATCATTTATGTCGCCAAAAGAAACTACATTGCCTTATCCCACAGGCAACACACATTTTTGGCATTTTCGGAAGCAAAGTGGCCGTCTCTGAAAAACCCTCCCAGAAACCTGGATGACAAGCGAGCGTGGGGCCAAAAGGATATGAAGTAAATGAAATCGCAAAGCCGATCTTAAAAACTGCAATTTCTCTGTCCTCGGATCGCACCTGCAGAAGCAGAGATGGTGCGCGATAGAGGTTTGAATCTCTTTGCTCATTTCGACAGCGACTTTACACGCATAAACATTGACTGATGTGCATGTCAGCAAAATTCCATTTTTGCAGACTTTTGCGCCTCATGAAATTTTTCTGTCAGGAATTGTCAAAAGAATCAGCACGGACACCGCCAGCCTGGTGAATCGGCCAATCGGGTTTTCAGGATTTTATTGACAAGCTGCGTCATCGGGATTTTTCGATGCCGGGCCTCATGGTAAAGGACGCTGACCAGGAATCGCTCAATCGCTGGTGAATAGTATTGTGGTCTGGGCCTGGTGGATCTCCTTGTGGAAAAATGGGGTGATGCCCAGCGTTGCCATTGGAGGCGCTGGACCGAACAAAGATTGCTCTCTGTCAAAGGCTTATAGCGCGGAAAAGAGCCCTATTGCGGGGTGGATTACGAGTTCAGGGTGCAGAAGCTAAAGGCTACTCCTGCGACACCGGAAGCGCTGGCCGACCTGTTGCTTTGACCTGGCTTTGCTGGTTCGCTTTAATATGCCGCGTGGAAGAGTCTGAAAACGTTCTGGAGCCGCTGCCGTATCACTTCGAGTTGAAGGACTACCTCAAGTCGGAGGAGAGCGAGCTATGGAATTGGTTCGCCTCGGCCCGAGCGAAGGCAGATTATACCGAGAACCTGCGTCTCGAATTGCTCAAGTCCACCTATCGTCTGGACGCCGAGGGCCATCCCGAACTCTACAAAACCGTTGAAGAAGCAAAGTCTCGCCTGCAGCTGGACATCCCAGTCACGCTATATCAGGCCCAGAACAGTCCGCAGATTAACGCCGCACTCTTTTTCATGCCAGGCGAGGGCCACGTCGTCTTTTCCGGGTCGTTGCTCACGCTGCTTAATGCAGAGGAACTTAAGTCAGTCATCGGTCACGAACTGGCGCACTATCACCTTTGGGGGCGAGACAACGGCGAGTTTCACATTACCGACCGCTTGATTCTGGCAGTGGCGAACGATCCGCGAGCTGCGGCGAGCCACGAACAGACGGCGCGACGATATCAGCTCTACACTGAAATTTTCGCTGACCGCGGCTCGCTGTGCGTCACAGGCGATGTGAACACCGTGGTTGGCGGGTTAGTTAAAATCCAAACAGGGCTTTCACAGGTGAGCGCCTCGGGTTACTTGAAACAAGCCGAGGAAATCTTCGCCAAAGGAAACGTCGCCACAGAAGGGTTGTCGCACCCAGAGGCTTTTATCCGTGCTCGAGCCCTGGCGTTATGGCAGGAACAGCGGAACGATGCCGCAACCCACATCAGTGAAATGATCGAAGGGGCGACCGCGCTCGATGAACTGGATGTGATCGGCCAAAAGCGTCTGAGTTCCGCCACGCGGCGTTTGCTGGAATTTTTACTGCGGCCGAAATGGTTTCAGACTCCCGCCGTACTGGGGCACGCAAAACTTTTCTTTGAAGACTTTCGGCCAGCCAACGGCAACGGCTCGGCGATTCCCGATGGATTGAAGTTCCCCGACGCCAAGCTGCGCGAATACCTGTGTTACGTGCTGCTGGATTTTGCCAAGGCCGACGCCGACCTCGATGAAATGCCACTCGCTGCGGCGTTGGAATTGAGCCGACAACTCGAACTGGACGCACCATTCGAGAAACTCGCGGCGAGGGAACTCAAAATGAAGGTCCGGGACGTGAGAAGGCTCAAGGAACAGGCCGCGGAACTGCTGGCCAAGGCGGAGGTGAGCGGTGAATGAAATGTCTCAGTCGCCGTTCCTGAAATTCCTCGAAACCGGGGTCACAAAGGGCGGCTTCGAGACAGATGACGTATTGGCAGCGCTGTTGCCGCTGATGAAGCAGGTGCTGGCCTCGCACGAGGCGGGTCTTGTGGCACCACTCAAAGGGATTCAAGACCTGATTATCGCGGAACAAGGGCAGTTGATGTTTGTTCCCGCGAAAGTCAGTTCTCCCGAGAAGAATGCCGCCAAAGTGGAAGCTCTCCAGTCGCCAGTAAGCCATGCGGTGGAAGTCGTGGCCGAATCGCGGCACACGGCGGACATCGATGAGTCCTCGCTGACGGTGTCCGACCTCGGTGTCGGCTCGGCGGACGGCGGCATCACCAAGCCGGTCTTCCTTCCGAATTACCGGTCTTGGGAGCACGCGATCGGCCATCACGATGAACTGACGGACATCTTTTCGCTCGGCATGTTACTGGCAAGCGTCGCCTGTGGCCTGGACTTCACCGATGCGGGCGAGTTGGAGATCTTCACCGTCAACCGGAGAAATCTCTTTGGCGTGAATCGCCGCCTCAATCCAGTCATCGCGTCGGTCATCGCGCAGATGACAGAGTTGAACCGGCACAAGCGTGCGCCGGATCTCGCACAAATGATCTCGCGGTTGGAAAATTACCGCGAGCAAGCGCCCGACTTGGATTTCAATCGGATTGAGGGCTTCAAGGAGTCAGGTCTTACGGGAAGGCGGCGGTTAATCCAGTCACACCTCCGCGACCGGTTGTTCGAAATTTCGCGACGCAATCGGCTCATCTACTTCAAGCCGACGCTCCAGGTGCTCAATCTCACGGTGGCTTCAGTGCCGCTGCTGCTGGATTATCGGAACATCAGGCTGGAGCAACTGTTTGTTTGGCATCGCGAGCTCGCCTCCATCATCAGCCAGGGCGCGCCAGTTTCACTCGGCAAGTATTTGCGCTTCGAGGACGCACCCTACATTCCCGGCGTACTCGACAAAATCATCAGCGAGGCCCGACGCGATCGCGCGGAGTTTGGCTTCGCCCAGCTCCGGCTCGTGCTTTGTTTCCTGCGATGGAGCAACCTCAAGGACACGCCGAACGAGCGCATCCATTCTCCACTGCTGCTTCTGCCAGTGGAACTCACGAAAAAGAAGGGTGTGCGGGACAATTACATCCTGGGTCCGACGACAAGCGAGGCGGAGGTCAACCCGGCACTGCGGCATCATCTCAAGGAACTGTACAACCTGAACCTGCCGGAATTTGTGGACTTGAAGGAAACCTCACTCGATCAATTCTACGAATCCCTTAGGGCGCAGATTCAGTCGAGCGAACCGGGCGTGATGCTCAATAAGCTTGATCGCCCACAGATTGAGCTCATTCATGAAAAAGCCCGTCAGCGCGTGGATCAGTATCGCCGCCGGATGAAGCTCCAGGCTCGCAGGGCGCGAAGCACGGCCAAGCCCGAATACAGCTACGACCGCGAGAATTTTCGGCCACTGGGATTGCAACTGTTCCTTGAGAAGGTCCGGCCGACACCAATGCCAATGAGAGACGCATTGGGCGCCGCACCGCAGGTTCGGTTGCCTCACATCGTGGATTCCTTTAGCCCGACTGAAATCGGCAACGTGCTCGAAACGGAGAGGCGGATGTTTTCGCTTCGTGACGGTGACAACCAGAATCCCTATTCTTGGGACTTCGACCTGTGCAGCCTTACGCTCGGAAATTTCAACTACCGGAAGATGACGCTGGTACGCGATTACGCGAAACTGATCGAAACCGACTTGGCGAGTGGAGCGTTCGACAGAGTCTTTTCGCTAAGTCCGAGACCGCCTGAGGAAGCCCCGCCACCACCGCTGGAACTGGCCGAGCAACACCTGATCATTTCCTGCGACGCCGCACAGGCTTCGGCTGTCGCACGCGCCCGAACCGGCGCGAGTTACATCATTCAAGGGCCGCCCGGCACTGGCAAATCCCAGACGATCACAAACCTCATTGCCGATTACGTAGCGCAGGGAAAACGAGTGCTCTTCGTATGCGAAAAGCGCGCCGCCATTGACGTAGTATTCCATCGTTTGCGTCAGCAGGGACTCGATGAACTGTGTTGTCTTATTCACGATTCGCAGACCGACAAGAAGGCATTCATCCAAAACCTCAAGCAGACCTATGAGAAGTTTTTGAGCCAGGCCGATCTCGATCCGGATGCGGAGAGAGCCCTCTCGACAACGCTGCGCTCGATGGAACAGGACCTTGCCAGCTTGGGTCGTTTCTCCGAAGTGATGCGACAGACTCATGCGCACACCGGCATCGCCGTACGTTCATTGTTGCACCGATTGGTGGAGTTGCGTGGCCGGGCCCGGGGGTTGCCTCCCGTAATCGAAGATCTCCTGCCGGAGTATCCACTTTGGCTGCAACATGGCGATGTGGTTGACCGGTTGCGGGCTGCCCTGGCCGACCTTGGGGAAGAGATCTGCTTTGCAAAGCACCCACTTCGCTGGCTGGGCAAGGGCGTGCTGCAAGCGGATCGCCCGCTTGAAACGCTTTCAGCCTGTCTTGATCAGGCCGAGGACTTGCTGGACGCGATCGAGAGCGCATTGGAGTTATCCGGGCTTCCGGGCGAATTGTGGGATACCTTCGAAGAAATTCAGGCGATTCTGGAATTCGCCGTGCGTTCTCAACCATTGGCCGAGCGTAATCTCCTTGCAGTGCTGACCAGAGGGCCGACAGCGACCGCTTTCGAGAAATTGACTGGTGAACTCGATTCTAAAGCCCTCGCACTCGCTCGGGCACGGGAGAAAACCGTCGCCTGGAAGGAGCCGCTTTCGTCAGACGACACCCAGAATGCGCTCGCGCAGGCCCAGGCATTCGAGAAATCGATTTTCCGTTTTCTCCAGCCGGCTTTCTGGCGCCTGAGGAAGACCTTGCAAAGTCGGTACGATTTTACCCAACACGCCGTAGCGCCGGCCTGGAGCAAGATCCTCAAGGAACTCGCGGCTCAGCAGGACGCTCAAGCAGCATTTGATGCATTATGGGACCAGGCGCGGAAAGAATGGCATGCTGAGGATGCGCAGGCCTTCCGTTCCAGCGTTGAAGCACTGCGCGCTGATAGTCGCTCAGCGCACCCTTCGGTGAAGGCGCTGGTTCAACAACTCGCCCAGTCTTCCGAGGCTGGTGCGCTGATTGAAAATCTCGCCGGGATCCAGGGACGCTTTGGCGAACTAGACAAGACGCTCACGTCCCTGCTGGCGGAGCACGAACAGTTTGATTTTCCAGAACTGGCGCAAGTGCTGGCCAAATTGCGCGAGCAGACGGGTGTGCTGGCTGAGTTGTCACCGATTCTGGGCGAACTGGCCGAGCTGCCCGAGGGTTTTAGCCATGCGTTACGGCGCGCCGAGGTGCCGCTCGATGAATTCGAGGCTGCGATGGGCGACAAGAGCATTAACCAGGTCTATCGAGAGGACCGCGCGGTGAACCGCTTTGAGGGCCGTGTCCTGGCGCGCAAAATGGACCAGCTTGAGAAACATTATCGCGAATGGCTCGGTCTGAATGCACGGTGCATTCGCGGCGCAGTCCGCCAGAAGTTTCTGGAACACGTCAATATTTCGTCGCTGCCAGCGTCGCAACTCCAGCAAGAACAGAAGGCGTTCAAGAAATCCTATGCCGCAGGCCGGCGCGACCTCGAACACGAATTCGGCAAGACGATGCGCTATAAATCCATTCGTGATTTGGCAGCGGGCGATACCGGGCAGGTCATCCAGGATTTGAAACCGATCTGGCTCATGAGCCCGCTTAGCGTTTCCGACACACTGCCACTGGATCCGGACCTCTTCGACGTTGTCATCTTTGACGAGGCAAGCCAGATTCCGCTCGAGGAAGCCATCCCGGCGATTTATCGGTCACATCAAGTGATCATTGTGGGTGACGAGATGCAATTGCCGCCGACGACCTTCTTCGCGTCCAGTCGCAGCGATGATGAGAGCGTGATCGTCGAAGAAGGCGGCGAGCGCATCGAAGTCGATCTGGACTCGGACAGTTTCCTCACGCAATCGGCGCAGAACCTTCCCTCGACGCTGCTGGCATGGCATTACCGCAGCCGTTACGAATCACTCATCAGTTTTTCCAACGCGGCGTTCTATAGTGGCAACCTGTTTACCATCCCGGACCGGCAGCGGGCGCTCAACAACCAAGCGGAGATTCGCGTCACTGCAACGGACCAGGGTACGGCGAATGTGGAAGCCTTGCTCGCGCGCAGCATCAGTTTTCACTTCATGGAGAACGGTATTTATGAGGATCGGTGCAATCCAAACGAGGCAGCCTACATCGCGCAACTTGTCCGCGGCCAACTCCGGACGGAGACCAAGCTCAGCATTGGGGTGGTGGCATTTTCCGAAGCTCAACAAAGCGAGATTGAAAGCGCATTGAGCCGGCTCGCGGACGAAGACAGCGATTTTGCCGCCCGGCTCGAGGCCGATTACATGCGCGAGGAAAATGACGTGTTCTGCGGCTTGTTTGTGAAGAACCTGGAGAATGTCCAGGGTGACGAGCGTGACATCATCATCATGAGCGTCTGCTACGGCCACGACGCCAGCGGGCGGATGCTGATGAACTTTGGCCCGATCAACCAACGGGGCGGAGAAAAGCGACTGAACGTGATTTTCTCCCGTGCCAAGCATCACATGGCGCTGGTTAGTTCAATCCGTCACCATGATATCACCAATGAATATAACGATGGCGCGAACAGCCTGAAGAATTTCCTGCACTACGCCGAGGCGGTTTCGAAAGGCGACGCGGCCACTGCACGGCGGGTCTTGGAGAACCTGAATCCACTTTCCCGCAAAGCACTCGCGCCATTGAGCAAAGGCGACGCTGTAGTCGAAGGCCTGGCGAAGGTTTTGCGCTCGCGCGGTTATTCGGTGGACTTGCATGTCGGTCAATCTAGATTCCGCTGCGATCTCGCTGTGCGGAGCGGCTCTGACAGCTTGCATAAACTCGGCATTCTCGTGGATACCGATGGACACTACGCGAACCCAAACCTACTGGACCGTTACCTGATGCAGCCGTCCATCCTGCGCGCATTCGGATGGCGATTCGCATTGGTCCTGACCAAGGATTGGTATCACAACCCGGACGACGTAGTGAGCCGGCTGGAGAAAATCTTGCACGGGCAGGAAATCGGTGATGAACCAGAGCTTCAGGAGGAAGAAGCTGCCGAACCAACTGCTCCCGCACCTCAGGAAAATGCAGCGACAACAGGCTCAATCCCGCCCCGACCCACACAGACAGCGGCTCCGACAGAGGAAAAGAGCACAGTTGAACCACCGCTCGTTCCAACTTCGGTTTCAACACCCGATGCGGTTCGCCATTTCGAGTTCGTTGGCGGCTCGTCGCAGAAGTTTTGGGAGATTTCTATGTCAGGTAATTCGTTTACTGTGCGCTTTGGACGTATCGGAACAGTGGGCCAGTCTCAAACAAAGACTTTTGCAGATGAGCCCAGGGCCAAGCGCGAGGCGGATCACTTGATCGCGGAAAAACTGAAGAAGGGCTACATCGAAGAACGCGGTTAATGCTGCACTGGATTCTGGGGCTGGCGACGCTGGGTTTTTGCGCATCCGCGGAGAGGGCCCCGCAACCGTAAAGCTGGAAAACTTGCTGTTGTCATGCAATTCGGCTAATGGGAGATCCATCATGACTCCGAAGGAACTGGAGCAGGCCATCCGGTCACTCATGCGACGGCCGATGGCCGACGCTGAATTGCGCGAGCAGCTCGAGAACCTCGCTGTTACTGAGACCTCCTTTTCCGGATTTACCTGGCTGTTTGGGCCGGAGCTTTACCGCCGCAACCGCGTTCTCTTCCGTCCGTTCATCCTTTCGCGATTTAGTACCTACATGATGCTGCCGAAGTGGAAGGTCGAGGTTATTCACTGGAAGGGTGACAAGGCGAAGATCCTCGATGCCTGGCTTGCAGAGGTGGACAAGAACGATGACGCGGATCTTTTTCGCCGGCTCTATGAATGGAGACTGAGCGAACGCTTCGGCTGGCGCAAGCGAGACGCCCGGGCAAGCGAAATCATGGCGGACTTGCTGGCGCGTTTTCAATCCGCCGGAAGTCCGGGCCGGAGGCAAACCGTTCTTCGAAAATTCGATCTCTGGTTCGATCTCGATGAGGCGCCGGCGTGTGCGCTTTACTCGGTAGATCCTCCGGGAGCCGGCCCATACATTCTTCGAAGGCTCCGGGGCGGCTGGCTGAGCGGCGCGCCTAAGCGGGTGATGTGGACTCGGCTTTTGCAACTGGCCGATCAGCATAAGGACGAAAATTTCCGCTGGAAGCTCTATCGCCGCCAGATTCCGATCGTGGACTGGACGAAGGAGTGTCTGGGCCTTTGCGATCGCATTCGCGACCCCGCTGAATTGCTCCAGGAACTGGAAAGGCGACATCCCGAAGGTTGGGGCATCAACCTCGCCGATGGTTTTTATCAGCTTGTCCAGCGCCGCGGGCGTGACGTGTTTCCTTATGTGATGCGCCATCTGCGCCAGGTATGGGGCGGATGGCTGATGCGCGGCAGCTACGGGAAGATGGCGGATTACGCACGGCAAAAGGGTTGGTGGGATTTGTGGTCAGCGCTCATCCGGGTGTGCAGCGGGTCGAAGGAGTTCAACAAGGAAGTCCTTGCCCTTTTGGAGGACAGGAGCCTTCCGGAGAAAAGCGTCGTTGAACGGCTTCTCATGCTTGCCGGCGTCTCGCGTGAATGGAACTGGGCCGGATTCGGTCTCGCCACCGTACACCAGCTCGAAGAACCGGTGGCGCTTCTGCTCTACGAGCGATTTTCGGATCTGCTGCGCGGTCCTTACAAGCTGCACATCCAGGCGCACATTTGGGGACAGAATTATCCAAAGTTGCTCGATCGTTTCGTCGCCGTGGGCGACGAGGAGATGATCGATCTTCTAGCCAGCCGTATCGTAACCCGTTGCGGTCGCTGGGGCAACGCACAGAAGATGCTCGCCGACGCAGAAAAGCTGGCGGACTACTACGCGGGGCTGAAATCCGACGAAGCAACGTTTTCCCGGCGGGCCGCGAATGTGCTTGGTCAGGTGCCGGCGTATTCGATCCGGCAAGACAATCAACTCGTGAGAGAAAACCGCCTGGCACGGCTTCTCTTTGAGCGGTCAGCGTCATCCTATCTGGCCGATCCGCGCAGTCTCGCAGACCTGGTCGAGGCTTCAGAGATCCACGTCATGTCTCTCGCCTATCGGGCGCTGGGTCTGAACGATCCTCGCGCCCGCGAGCAGGCCTCACAACATCTCCCGTTACTGATGGGAACACTGCTTCGCCCGATGCAGCGGGATACGCGCACGCTCGCCTTCGGCGCGTTGGCCAATGCCGCCACTACCATTGAAACGGCGGGATTGATTCTGGAGCGGGCTAAAGATGCGTTGAACCTGCCCGACGTGCGTTATCCCAAAGAGAGGTTGCTGGGACTTATCGCACAGTTGATCTACCGCTGGCCGGAGTTGCGGGGGCCACGGGAGCAACCGATCATTTACGAAAGGGCGGCATGATCGCGGCGTTTGACTATGCCAGCCCGAGTGTGTTCGAGTCCGGTCGCGAGCGGGCGTTGCTCGGGGTGTCGGCCAATGCGCGGCGGCCGGTGCGCTTCCACGGTCGTGTCACACGCAACCTTCCACTGTTCCGGTTTGCCTTGCGCACTCTGGGCGAGGCCATCTGGTCCAACGACACCTGGGTTAGCCAGGGTGAATTCGGCAGTTGGATTCTTGACCCGGTCATCACCGTTCATCCCGACCGTGTTTTCTTCGAGGCATTCAGCCAGGACCAGAGTGTGTACGCAATGGTGGTTTTGAATCCTGAAATGTTTGCCACCGAGGGCGAGGTGGTCACAGGAACGACGAACGTGGATTTCAGCGCATGGCTTTGGGGTGCGTTGAATGAACTGCGTTCCAGTCGGGAAACCTGGCTGCGCATCGGTGCTCAGGGTTTCGAGGTGAAAACCAAGAGCGCAGGAGGACGTTTCGAGCAAAAAGTGGATTTGCCGGACAACTGGGTGCGAGGCTTTCTTCAAGTGAGTGGCGCGATGGCCATGCCGGGGACGCGGCTCACCGTCAAACCGGCTGACCTGCTCGCAGCGATTCGTTTCCTTCGTTACACCAAGGCTAAAGTCTCGCCGCGCGCATTACGCTACGAATTCACTCCGGGTAAAGAGGCCCGCATCGTGCTTGAGCCATGGGAACAAGTCGTCCGTTTGCGCGGTGCGGACCACAACTACACCGAGCAACGAACCGTTCGTACCTGGGGTCGTCGCCGGCTCAAGCTCATCGAACCGCTGCTGCCATTTGCGACGAGTGTGGACATTTATCTCAAGGGCCGCGGCTTGCCGAGTTTCTATGCAGTGAAGCTTCCTGACATGACTTTCGTTCTTGGGCTGTCAGGTTGGACCGAACAAGCCTGGACCGGCGCCAACAGCTTCGATTTGCTCAGTGACACCCCTCTAGTCAGCGGCGAGTTGATCGCCCAAGTTCACCAACAACTTGCCAAGCGCTTCCACGCTTCGCCTAAAGAGCTCGCCAGTGCGCTGAACCAGAGTTCAGAGATCATTTGGCGCGCCTGCGAACGTTTGTGTCGTCAAGGCAGGGCCATCTTCGATGTCGAATCGCGTGGCTTTCGGCACCGCGAGTTGTTTGAACAGCCCGTGGAGGAGGCGAAAATGTTTCCACCAGATGAACGAGTCGAGCGCGCCAAGGCCCTTCTCGCGACGAACGCCGTTCCCTTCGCCCGTTGCGAACCGCAGGAAACCCGTAAAACGAAGAAGCTCAAAACTCCGGATGGTCCGGTCACCCGGGAAATTGTGTATCGCGACTGGCGCGTTACGGGGAATGTCGGCACGGAGAAAACCGAGATTGTGGTCGGGGACTCGGGGCGAATCATTTTCGGCACATGCAGTTGTGCCTTCTTTCAGCAGAACCTGCTGGGCAAAGGGCCATGTGAACACATGATCGCACTCTTGAAAGCAAGTGCCGACGGACGAAAAGATTTGCCGACATCCGTGGCCGCTTCGACCGCGCCAGCACCACCGCCGAAGTCGAGTCTGGACGAAGACAGCGAGGCAGAAGGTGAAGAAGATTTTGACGAGAACAGTGAAGATCAAAACAATGAAGGCAGATAAGGCCCGGCGGCCGTGGATTAGCCATCAGTGCCGCGGTGTTTCGCCGCGGAGGAGTTATGCTAGCCATACATCGCCAGGGTTCCCAACGTACGCAACGTCGGGAGTCCCTGAGTCCAGAGCCTCGAAAGTGATCCCCCGCCGGGTCTTTTCTGCCTTCATGCTGAGTGGAGACACCCGGCGATGAGTCTCGGTTCCTGGATCAAATCCCTCTTCGGCGGGGCCCGGAAGCGTGACATCTCGCGCCTCTCGCCCTCGGCGAACGGCCCCGAATCGCCCGGGTCTGCTGAGGAATTGGTGGATGTTTCAGGCGGTCCGCTTAAGGAGCACTATCGTCGTCGGGCTTTGCGTGATAAGCGCCTTCTGCCGAAGACCAAATCTCCTGCCAGGCAACTCGGTCTCGCAAAGCGAAAGAAGGTCATGCCGGTTAATGAAGCCGAGCGCCTGTTCGGCGGCACGATGCGCACACGCAACCGCAACCTGCGTGACTTGCTCACGGATGAGGAACAGCTCAAGCGTTACAGCTTGCCGATCTGGAGAACGGAGGAAGAACTCGCCGCAGCATTGGGTATTTCACACAAGGAACTCTGGTTCTTTGCCATTCACCGCGAGCGCGAACGGCAGCCTCATTACATCACGTTCGCCATCCCGAAACGATCGGGTGGTAAACGCCTGATCATGGCGCCCAAACGCCGGCTCAAAATGATTCAACGAAAGCTGCTGGAGTTGCTGGTGGAGAAGCTGCCGGTCAGCGAACAAGCACACGCTTTTCGTCGCGGCCGCAGTATCCGCTCGGGCGCCGAGCCACACGTTGGAAAGCGATTTGTGCTGAAACTCGATTTGAAGAACTTCTTTCCATCGGTGACCTTTGCCCGTGTCCGCGGTCTGTTGATTGCCTATGGTTACAGCTATCCCGTGGCCACTACCCTCACCATTCTCATGACCGAAGCAGAACGCCAACCCGTCGAGGTGGACGGACTTATCTTTCACGTGCCCGTTGGAGAACGCCACTGCGTGCAGGGCGCGCCAACCAGTCCCGGAATCTGTAATGCGCTGTTGCTCCGTCTCGACCGTCGTTTGGCGGGTCTATCGAAAAAGCGCGGGCTGGTTTACACGCGTTATGCCGACGACCTTTCCTTTTCAGGCGATGTGGATCGAAATGCCGCAAACAAGTTTCGCTCCATTGTAAATCGAATCGCCGGGGAGGAGGGCTTCACCGTCAATACGGACAAGACGCGGCTGATGGGGCAGGGCAATCGGCAAATGGTGACGGGTGTGGTCGTCAACCAAGTACTCGGGCTTTCTCGCCAGGAGCGCCGGCGTCTACGTGCGATGGCCCATCAACTTCGACACGAGAGTGACGGCGAGCATCGTCATGCTCTCAATGCCCTGTTTAGAGGTAAGCTCGCCTACCTTTCCATGCTGAATCCACGACAAGCGGCGCAACTGACAGAATGAACCTCCATTGGTAATGCGAACTTGATTTTGTGGGAGAAACTTTGACCCGCCCGATATAGGACATTATGGGATGATCGAGAACGAGTTCCAGCGCGAAACCCAGTGCGCGTCGAAGAACATGTTAAGAGAGTCTTCTGTGCGCCGCGGCCCTTATTCAGTGCGAAGTCCAAGCTTAATCTCCACGTCATCCACGCCGATTGGCGATTTGTTATGACTGGACGTTATGACTTTCACTTTTTTGAAAGCCAAAAAATGAATAAACCCTTGATTCTATTGGGGATGGTGCGCGATAGAGGGTTTGAATCTCTTCCCGCATTTCATCGGAACGCACGACAGCGACTTCACCCGCATAAAGGTTGACTGATCCGCATGTCAGCCAAATTCATTTTTTGCAGACTTTTACGCCCTCACGACTTTTTCTGTCAGGAATTGTCAGGAAGAAAGTTTGACTTTGCTTCCGGCAATTAACTTCTTCTTGCTCGGCGAGGCCCATCAAGAATGGCCGATTTACATGTCCCTTTTGAGGACCGGCGTCCATAAATAGATAAGATGATGACCGATGACATGGAGCTAGTGCGAGAGTATGCCACTACCCGGTCTGAACATGCGTTTGAGAAGCTTGTGGCGCGGCACTTGAATATGGTTCATTCTGCTGCATTGCGCCGTGCAGGCGACCCGCAGCTGGCGCAGGAGATTACGCAAGCAGTTTTCATAGTCCTCGCACGCAAGGCAGAGCGGCTTCGTCCCAAAACCGTCTTAGCAGGCTGGCTTTATCGCACCACACGCTATGTGGCCGCAGATGCCCTGAAAACCCAGCTTCGTCGTCAGGTCCGCGAACATGAGGCGTACATGCAATCTACATTGAACGAACCTGAGGTGGCAGCCTGGAACCAGCTCGCGCCACTTTTGGACGGCGCAATGGACTCGCTGAGCGAAGCTGATCGGAACGCGATTGTGTTGCGCTTCTTCGAAGGCAAGAGCCTGGCAGAGGTCGGTGTCACGATGGGGACAAGAGAGGGCGCAGCAAAGAAACGCGTCAGCCGAGCGTTAGAGAGGTTGAGGACTTTCTTTTCCAAAAGAGGCGTCACCTTGCCGAGCGTACTGATCGCAGGAGCCGTTTCAGCGAACGCAGTGCAAGCCGTGCCCGCTGGTCTTGCTGCAACGGTCGCGGCGGCGGCATCCAATAGCTCCACACTCGCTGTTTCGACTCTAGCTTTGGCTAAAGGGGCAGTGAAACTTATGGCATGGGCAAAAGCAAAAATGACCATCGTGGCGGCCGGCCTCACGTTGGTCGGCGGCGCGGCTGCGGTCCTCGTTCACAGCGCTGTATCCAACTCAGATAAAAGCAATCGTTACGTACTCGACGATGGTTCAGTGTTGGTGCTCAATCGTGTTTTGGTAGGTTCGCAGATCAGGATCGCTCACGGGAAACCTATTTCGAAAATCTTAGGTCCCGTTATTCCCTCGAATGGTATCCATCTGTTATCGCTCAATTTAGACCGCCGTACCGAGCACACTTTTGATTCAAAGGGCAAGAGTTGGATGGTCGCGGAATTCAGTATCAATGGCCCGAATGCAGCAAAACACCCATTGGTGACACCTGCTTTCTTTCGGCAGTTTCGATTCGTGCTTTACGGCGACTCCGGAGTGGAGTTTGTTCAAGAACTGTGGGGAGATACCTTCCGATCCTATCCGGACGGCTATTTTGGCTACATTGTAGCAAACCGCTTTCCTCGCGACTCGCATTGGCTAGGGTTCCGCGTCGAACGACGCGAGACCGAGGGAAAAGGCGGCCCATGGCAGAAGGTTGCGGACTTCAGGCATAAGAATCCAGACCGTGCCAGACTTGAGGCTTGGACGGCAAGTACCGGGCCAGTGACCAACTCGTCCCGTAATTTCGATTTTATATTGGAGGGCGTTACCGTCCAAACGATTCCCTTCATGGCTCGCGACATCTGGAACCACGTAGTTACCGCACCGATGCATGCACTGTCAAACGGAGTGTTGATGACAAACTGGTCGGTCCCGTATGGCAATGTCCAGGCGGAGGATGCCAGTGGTAACTGGGATTCCTTAGCGAGCCATCGCAGCCTTGACCCCAAGTACGTTTGGAAAGTGGAAGCGGATTTCGAGCCTCAATCTAACTTTTCGAAAGAGAGCTTGGCCACAATTCAATTACCACACGGATCGGGCACAGTAATAACAAACGTTATGAATATTCCTGTCACTCTTTCCTGGGACGGTTCCTGGATTGACGCCAGTATTCCGACAAATCATCCGAATGTCGCACTGCGTTTCGTGGATGCCACAGAGGACGACGGTCAAAATGTCTACCAGGCAAGCGGTAACTGGAGCAAACACAGGTTTCATAAGGGAAGCTTTATGACCGAAAAAGCAGGTGTTTTAACAATGGTCTTCAAGCCAACCAAGGTAACCATTGTGGTTGTTCCGACTCTTCACACCACATTCTATGTCCAGCCACGGTCCGTTAAATAACCGGCGAACCACACCGTCACGAGAAGCTTTCTCTCAAACATTCCACCGCCGATAAGGCCTGAGCATCGCGCTTACCTGCGGCAGCAGCGGAAGTTGGATGAAAACCAGAAACGTCCCTCCGCTCGGCCAGTACCGGTAAGCCCGAGCTTATCCCGCTGCTGGAACCAGGCCGCGACCTGTTCCACAGCAGCGGACTCAAGATCGGACGGCAGCGCAGTCTGGCCGGCGGACGGACTCGTGCCTGGCAAGACATATCCCCCGGTGTAGGTAACCCGGGCAAGCTGCGGCGTGACCGCCTGGGGAACAAACGACAGCGGAAGGCTGAGCGAGATGATGCAAGCCTGCCGCAGCAGACAGTTCACGCCCGTTTGTTCGATCCAGCCTTCCGCCTCGGTGGTTTTCAGCTCGAATTTCGTAACCGTCTCAATCGGGTAGCACCGCGCAATAATCTCCGTTTCGTTCGCCGGAAACTCCTGCGTAGCACCAACGGTGCGCGCTATGGTGCGGTTGCACTCCCGGTCGAACCTCGCGCTGACCGCGTCGATAGCCCGCGTCAGCAAGTCATCGAAGTCCGTGACCGTGAGAGCCAGCCGGGCCTTGATCGTTGCAAGTTGAGTCAGCATGAACAAAGTGCCGGGGCTGTTTAGTTCCCCGGCACCTGAATCCTTACGACGCCGCCGTAATCATCGCAGCCGTGGCATCCACCGCGGCGTAATCGAAATCGATCTCCTCGATGAACCGCACCGCCAACTGATCGTTGGCGAACCAAACATGTTCGCTGGTGTCGATGCGCGGCGAACCATGCTCGCCCATCCACCAGAACGACATCGCCCCGAAAACCGCGATGGCACTATCCGCCGCGGCGCTCGTGCCATAAGGCGTCAGCACATCGGTCCAGATGATTGGATATCCGTCGAGGATCGCACTGCCATCCGGCAACCGCTGATACACGTTCGGCTCAGCCGTAGTCCTGAAGCCCGGAAGCGCCGTCTCCCACGTGCTGTCGAGATAATAGGCCGAGATCCGCCCATTCAGCGCAGCCTTGTTGACCTTGGTGCGAAGCGTCCGGAAATCCGCCAGGGTGGCATCGCTCGGCTTCGTTTTGGTCGACGCCAGCACCACCGTTTTGGCATTCTCCCGCGCAATCTGCACAACCCCTTTGACCGACTCAAACGAGCCACCGCCATCTGCATTGAAGCCCCAGTTATCTTCCGCGCGGGCGAACTCGATTGCGCCATATCGAGCGAGAAACTGTCCCATCGAAACGATGCTCTGCTCGTCAATCTCGCGAGGCAGTCGCACGATGCCGCCAATCTTGTGGGATTCGAGCGACGCGAACGTCACCGTAGGCGATTTCTCGCCGAAGGCCGCCGACATCGCGATCGAGCCGAAGGCCGGTCGGGTGCCCATTCGCGCCGGACGCGCCGTGCCCATCCCGATCGGATACGGGCTCATCCAACGTCGCACAACGCCGAAGTCCGAGATGAGCTCACGAATCTCACCACTGTAGTGAGTGGGCAACGGGATATCGCTCGTGCTTAAAGCAGTGCGCGTGCTCAGGTTCAAAGTGTCCCGCGCGAACGCCATCAGCGTGTCCCGCTGGGCGGGCACAGAGCAAAGCGCAGTAAGCTTGTCGCTCCGCTCGCAATGAACAATGAACGTGCTCGCTAGATGCCGGGCACAGTCATCCGAAATAGCCCCGCGCCGGTGCGGCGTGGGCGCAGAGTAGCGCGCCGCAAGCTGGCGCCGGACGTCCTTCAGCTCAGTCGCCATCTTGTCACTGCCCTCGCGCAGTGTTTTCACCTCGGCGGGGAGGACACTCACGCCCGACCAGCCGGTTTTGATTTCTGTCAGGAGACCCTGAATCTCATGCGTTTGCTCCGTTTTGATTTCTTCAGACATATGTCTTTTCCTTTCTCGTGACCGGCTGCACGCGAACCGGTCGGTTTATGTTGCGCTTACGCCTTACGCATAACGCGCCGGAATTCGCGTGCTAAATCGATCCACTGACTCCCGTAGCTGCCGACGTAAGGAGGCGGTGCTTCTCCAACCCCCACCAGGGCGCAAAGAAGGTCCACCGTCGCCTGCAGATCCGCCTTGGCAACCGCGCCAGATTTCACGCCAAGCGCCAGCGCGTCCGGATTCGCCGGAATCGCCACAGCAGAAACCTCGAGCAACTCCTGTTCGAGGTAGCGCCGCCTTGGATTTGCTGCTCCTCGCTCCCCGCTCCCCGCTCCCCGCTCCTGACCGTCTTCCCAACGCAGCGGAATAAAGCCGACCGACACCGCATTGAGAAATCCGCCCTTGTAAAGGCCATATGCGATGCGCGCCACCGGATTGACCTCCGTCGCAAACTGAATTCGCTGGCAGAGGGCCTGCCCTCCTTCGACATTTCGCACCTCCGTCGAAAGGGCCTTGCCCAGCGTAAAAAGAATATCCCCGTAGTTGTGCGCGTTCTGGAAAACCGGATTGCTCCGGTAGGAATCAAGCCGCCAGCCACCGGGCTCGATCACTTCGTGATAACGGTCGAGCGTCGCCGTGCTGGCGATGAAATCCAGGACCGGTTCGATAGTTGAGGCTTGAGACTCTTCGGGCCGCTGCGCGCTGGCGGGAGAGGCGACCGCCTCGCGAATCTCGACCTGCAACAGCGTACGCAAACCGGGCCGGTTATCGTACAGCGGGATAAGCTCCCGCTGTCCCGGTAAAACCGGCTCGCCGAGCTGGCCACTTCGCGTTTCGACTGACAATTCGCCCACCATGAGCGCAACTGTAGCACCTGTTTTCAGCGGCCCTGGCTCCGCCCCTCAGATGCTCACGAACCGTTATGCGCTGACGTCTTATGCCACGCACACACATGCAACTTTTTTGATAGGAAAATACTTGACGACTCTTTGCGCAGCCTCCAGCGGTTTGACAAACTGCGAAACCTATATTTTCTTATGAATATGGCTCTATGCCCACTTCACCTTTGACCACAGCACTTCAGTCCAATCATACTGTTGGCTGTAAAAATTCTTGTGGTCGACGTCTTCACATTTAAGACAGCATTCCCCGCGGTAGTCGGAAGTTTCCTTTTGGCGGAGGCAGTTATCTGGGGAATCGAAATGCGCAAGACCGGATTTAAGCGATGGTTTAAGCGATGGCTCAGCTACGAAGCCCAAAAGAAATCTTACTTGCAGTGTCTGTTGTCGCTCCGGCCGGAACAGGGCTTGCGTCTCCTCAGGTTATGGATGCTTTTTCTCGGTCTGACAGTTATACTCCTTCTCGCGCTATGACTACCACACCCAACGAGGCGAGTGCTGAGTGCGGCGGGATTCCGCTTGTGTCATGTCCTGGAAGCGCTTCCACGCCGCCTCTGACACCCATTGCTTACTTAAGCCCTGTTCCTTTCCAACACCGCAGTCAGTCGCGTGAACGCATCCTGCGCGCTCTGCGGCTTAGAGTTGGAAGCTGAGCATCAAGTCGCAGAACGTTGGTCGTGTTTGTTGACAAGAACTGCCAAAACTCTCAGGCTTTGTGCATGAACAGGGTTCCTCATGCACACTCCACATTTGCCCACAGCACTTCAGGCCAATCATACCGTTAGCAATTTCTGAGCGCCCAGATGCAAAAAAACCGAACAACCTTCTGGAGAGTGTTCAACGCGCTCGGTCGCGTGGCTGGGGTCTGCTTTGCTGTCGTGGGCTCCTGTGTCGGCGTTTCCGGTTTCACGCAGCAGGACTGGCTGATCGTGACAGCCGGCAAGGCCGGGATCCGCCTGTGTTGGCAGTCGAACGCGCTCGTCCCACTCTGCCTGAGCACGAATGGTTGGGCGACCTCGTAGCCGTGAAATATCATTGCCACATTTGCGGTAAGGAACACGACGGGCTCCCCGACGTGGGCGCAGACCGCCCTGATCCGTTTTGGATGATACCTGAAGATGAGCGGGACCAACGCGTCACTCTTACCTCTGACACCTGCCAGATCGACGGGTCACAGTTCTATGTCCGTGGAGTGATCCGCCTGCCGGTTCGCGACACGGAGGAGTCCTTCGGTATTGGAGTTTGGGTGTCCCACCAGGAGGAGAATTTCCGGACTTACGTCCAGCAGCCCGACTCCTCGGACATTGGACCGTTCTTCGGATGGCTTGCCACTCGCATCGATTTTTATTCCGAGGATACGTTAGGGCTGAAGGCCATGGCTCATTATCAAGGTGGCGGATTGAGGCCCCTCATCGAGGTTGAGCCTACTACTCATCCACTTGCAATTGACCAGCGAGAGGGCGTTGCTACAGAACGGGTATGCGAAATGATTCACCTTATCACTCCTGACCCCTAAAGCCGCACACGTGGCGCCTTATGGACATTGAGTATTTCCCCAAAGAGAAAGTGCTTTTGGTTCACGGGCATGAACCCACGGTCGTTGCTCACCTGCGCGAGCAGGTTGCCGGGCTTGCAGCAGAGCAGATCGATAGCTTTGCAGTCCACGAACTTCCCGGCTTTCGTTCCGTGGAGGGTTGTCAGTTGTTTGCACAGCGCGACACCTTCGATCACGGGATGCGACCAGATCGCGAGCCGCAAGTCTTCCGTTGCAGACTGCGACCGGCCACGTGGGAAAATATTAAAGACATGCTTGAGCCATTCCGCGACGGCAGCTATTTCGGAGCGGGCCACCAGTTCCTAGATCATCATGGGACGGTTACTTGGATCATTTCCGGAGAGCGAGGCTGGTGATTATTTTTGCGATAAGGCCCAACCTTTCAGGGTGTATTGCTGCGAAGCGCGCCCCCGATAGGTCGGAAAACGGTTGTGATCAAGTGGCGCGCGGAGCCATCAAGCAAATACACCCCTACAACCTTTCAATGGAGCGAGTGGCGGCGGAAACATGAGAGTCGGAAAGATCACCTCCATTGAGAACGGGCCGAAGCGAGACGTCGATGTCCGCATCACGCCCGACCGATTATTTTCTGAAATTTCCATTCCTCCCGGGGAGGTCATTGGTGCCAACGTGTCAGGGATCCGAGTCGTTGAGGAGCGAATCGGGGGCAACGATTGTTTTCACCTATATCTTGAGACCCTCCAAGGAGCGCAGGTTCTGTTCTACACCGCAGCAACAAAGTTCGACGTCGCCCTGCTATTGGACGAACTCGAAGCGTCGCTCGGAAACAAGCTGACCCGGGCATGGGTAAAGGCCGAACCAAAGAAAAGAATCTCGAAGATTGTGTTTGGAAGCGTGATTGCGCTGTTTGTTCTTTTGATGCTGGCGATCATTGTGCCGTCACTGCCCCGATACGATTTCACCTCCGTTACTGAGGCGAGAGCCTTTGCCCACATAGAGGGTGCCGAGATTGTAGATGAATTAGGCGACACGAACGGACCTTACCGGCTCAAAGGCAGCAGCGTCAGCGGACGTGATACTTTTGGAAAGAACTTTGATTTTGATCTGACTTTCAACGGCCACACAACAAACTGGAATCGGCTCGTATCAAGTAACACCTGGTATGTTGCTACCATCTTTGAGAACCGCCGAGGAAATCAGTTCGCGGTGGTCAGCAAGAGAACAGAATGAGACACAGGATGGCTAGGATGCAGTGAACCCCGCCCTCCATAGGCTTGGCGAAGGAGGGGGTGAGGGGAACGCGACATTCACTTGCTCCCTAACCAGGCAAACATCAAGTCGCTGAAGCATCGGTCGTGTTTGTTGACAAAAATTGCCAAAAGTATCAGGTTTCGCACATGAACAGGGTTGTTCACGCTCACTTCACGCTTGCCTACAGCACTTCAGGCCAAACATATTGTTAGGCCGCCTCACACGATGAAACATTTCACACTGTTGCTCTTGCCTTTCTTTCTCTTCGGTTGCACCACCGACATCAGCAAGGACCCTTCGCGAAGGACAGACTACGTGGTCGGCGCTACGTACGAATTGAAAAAGCCCGCCTATCTTTCCGGTGAGTCCCTGCTCAATAAAAAGGTGAGGATCGCCGGCAACACTGAGGGCGTACTGACACCTTCGACGAAACTGGTAGTTCGCAAAGTGCTTTATTACCATCGGAATCCAGAAACCGGACCGCACACTAGCGTGTACGCCGAGGTCTTGACCGGGGAGTATGCTGGCCACACGGTCGAGATAAGTTTTCTTACGGGAAGACCCTTCGAGTTCGTGAAGCAAGATCCAGAAATAATCGAGCGAGTGAAATAGGATCTGAACCTGACAACGCGGCCTAACCTTGCTTCAGCGAATGCGCCGGTCGCGTCTCGGTTACACTTGGGATCCTTGGCGGCGCATCGCTCAACTTCGCGTTACTGAGCCCCGTTTCTCCCCAACGCCGCCGTCAATCGCGTGAACGGATCCCGTGCGCTCTGCGGTTCAGAGTTGGAAGTTGAGAGGTGAAAGTGAAAAGGAAATTCCCCCTCACCCCGGCCCTCTCCCCAAGGAGAGGGTGAGCGTTGCGGCTCCGCTGGTAAATGCGAGGCGCTATGACACCTGGACGCCGGCCTGTTTGTTTTCGATCGCTTTTGCCCCGGCGCGGCTGCACTGTTCGCTAGTCGAACCGCTCCAAGAGCCATGGAAGCTACGAAATCGAACCGCACTTTGTTTCTCACGTTAAACGTTCGTGGTGGCCATCGCATTTGTGGGCGTGGTCGCGTCCCCGCTCGTTTCGTCTTCCAAAGACGGTCTTCAGAGTGTCGGCAGCTTCATCCTCTTTTGGTCTGCGCTACCGGTCTTCTGGTTGATAGGCGTGGCAATGAAAAGAGGGCTGCTGACTTCTTTTCTCTGGGCACTCTTGTGGTTCTTCGGCACGGGAGCGGTGGTGTTTACGGTGGGCATGTTGATTCACGGCGTGCACTGAACTGGAGTCAAAAAATGTTCGCACGATCGACTAACCATCGCCTGCGCCTTACTTTCGCATTTTATTCACATTCCATTTCTCCCCAACGCCGCCCTCAACCGGGTGAACGGATCTTGTGCGCTCTGCGGTTGAGAGTTGTAAGCTGAGAGCCCCGCCTTCGCCTGCTCGCCGTTCGGCTTACGTGGCTCGGATTTCTGATTTCCAGCGTCCGCCGGTTGCATCGCCGAAGGGATGTGGCCCTGGTCACCCCAAGGCAACGGCCTGAACCCGAGATCAAAAGCCCGGTTAAGTTCATTGAACGGCACGCCCATGTCGAAACCAGCACGGGCAGCCGCGAGGCGTTCTCGCCGAGCAGCGGCCAGCACTGGATGATCCTCCGTGTCAAACCAACCATCAGCAGTGGGGTCAATGGCTTTGACTGTGACGTCGTCCTCCGCTTCCAGTCTCCGGCAGACGGGCACAACCCGGTTCTCAATGAAGTTCAGCCGAGCACCCGCCATCACGTCGTACTTCGCTGCGTTGGTGGTGGTAATGATTTCCTCAGGCACACCGAAGGCAGCGCAAATCTCCGTGCAGGAAAACTTCCGATTCGCCAGGAACTGCAAATCACCACTGGAAAGTTTTGGCGTAACCACCTCGGCGCCGCCCCAGAGAAGCACCGGGCGATCCGCAGTGCCGGCACGCCGCTTGCGCTCACGCACTGCCGCCAGAAGCTGCTCGCGTTGCTCAGGATCGAGCTGCTCGTTGGTCTTGAGAATCGGCCCAGTCTCGCCATTGTTTTCCATGATGCCCTTCATGAAAAGCGACGCCGCATGATCCGTTGCGGCGGCAGTGCCCGCCACTGCAAGCGGTGGCATCCCCCGCCAAAAGTCGAACGGATTTGGCAGCTTCTCATGCCACACCTCTTCCGGAAGCAAGACCTGGCTGGAAAGCGGGCTGTTGCGGCTGTAGTCCACATAGCGCCAGCCCACGAGCTCGTGGTCCTCGACGATGTGCTGAAACCGAGCCGGATCGAGGATCATGACGGACTTCAGCCGCGGTAGCCCTCGCTCTCCGAGCGGCCCATCCGCAAACACCGGAATCCGGAAGCACTCGCCCCGCAGCATCAGCCAAATCACGCGCAGTTCCCAATATTGGAACTTATTGATCTGAGCATGCGGACGGCCATAGAAGTCAACCAGCGGCCCCGTCGTAATGAGCTGCTCACCCGTCGCAGTGGTAGTTGAGAACCGGAATGGAATATTGGAGACCTGCTCGGCCAGCGCGTTAATAGCCCGATACACCCAAACGACCTGTTGATAAGCATTCGACAAAAGCGTCCCGCCTCGCGGGTCATCCGGCCAAAGCCCGGAGGTCAGCGCGTACTGCGTGGCGTCCCTGGTCACAGCAGGCTCGCTGTCGCGTGAGATAGAAATGTTTAGGCCAAGAAATTTCATGCTAGTTGATTTTCACGTTAGTTGAGGGTTGCGGTTGAAAGACGTCCGTTCCCCCTCACCCCGGCCCTCTCCCCGAGGAGAGGGTGAGCGCTCGGCTGGATTGGGAAAAGTGGCTCGCCGTGGGATGTGTGTTGCGCTGCCAAACGGGTCTCCCTCTCCCCGAGGGAGAGGGCCGGGGTGAGGGGGAAAAGAACGTCGAATGTTTCCTGGACTTGCAAAAATCTGCGGCGCGCGACTACGATTGTCCCTGTGACCCCTCCCAAAATAACGCGCACCGCGCGCATGCTGCGCAAGCACGATACCTGGGCGGAGAAGCTTGTTTGGAGGTGGCTTCGAGACAGGCGCTTTTGCCAGTACAAATTTCGCCGACAGCATCCGTTTGGGCCGTATCTTCTGGATTTTTTCTGTCTCGAGGCCCGACTCAATATCGAGCTGGATGGTTTCGTGCACGGCATGCCGACGCAGCATGCAAAAGACGCGGAACGCGACGCCTGGCTGGAAGCGCGCGGAATCAAGGTCATGCGGTTCTGGAATTCGCAGTTGCGGCCGGAGAAGCAATTTATCCGCGACTCGATCTGGACGGCGCTGCAGCAGCGCGCACCGCATCCGCTGCCTGATTACTGCCGGCCTATGACTGAGGCTCAGCGTGGAGAGAGGCGCCAATAGCAATTCGAAAAGGCAGTTCCCCCTCACCCCGGCCCTCTCCCCAAGGAGAGGGTGACCGCTACGGCCGCGCTGCTTCAATTCGCGCGCCAAGTTCCACCTTACCACCTCCCCGAGGAGGGGGTGAGCGTTGCGGCTGCGCTGGGAAATTTGCGGAGGCACTGGCGAATGGGTCTCCCTCTCCCCGAGGGAGAGGGCCGGGGTGAGGGGGAACGTGACGCAGCTAACCCGCATCATCCCGCCCTCCCATGTATCAAAGCTCGCTCCTGCGCGACCGTCCGCCCCTCCGGCAAAACCTCCCCGCGCTTCAAAACCTCCAGCATCGAGTCGCGACTGATTGCTCCAGCCTGCCAGGCAGCCACAACAGCCGTCAGACTTTCACCGGAAATGGCCCGTGCGCTCAGGTCGGTATTCATGGTGAACGCAACGCCAGGAGCCTCACCCAGCGTGCCGCCCTCGATCCACCAATGCGCAAGCTGCAGCACCCGTGAAAGAGATTGATTCAGACTCGCAACTATGTTGCCGAGACCGCATAGCTCCCCGCGCTGACCAATGGCCGGCACGCCACAGCCCTCGCCTTCCGCTGGCGCAACTTCCAGCATCCGTGCCCCGAGCAGTGCCATTCGGCGCTCGACCTTCTCCATCGCCTTTTCGATGTACGCCAGGCCCGCTCCGCTGAATTCAAGAAAGCCAGCGGTAGCGCCTGGAATATCAGAGACCCACGCAGCGCTTGAGCCAATGCGCAGCGGCGTAGTTTTATCAAAGCCGCTCACCCACGCAGTAGGCAGAGCCGCAAAGTGCAGACCGTGTTTAAAATCCGCGTCGAGTCTGTAGTGGTCCAGATTCGCGGTGATGATATCCGCAAGCGGCAGTCGGTCCGGGTCAGGCCGCGAGTGCCTCGGCCCGTGGAACACAAAAGGAATAAAAGGCAGCGGAGCATCGTCTTGCTTCAGGGTCGTGCGTTCATCCAGAGCCCACGCCTCACTCGTCTCACCAGAGCCTTCTAGCGAAGTCGAATTGTTCCGCCTCCAAAATTCCTGGACACACTGAAGCTGTTGAGAGTTGAGGGTTGAGGGTTGAGAGTTGCTCTGAGGGTCCAGCCGCAGGACGCGCACGCGCTCAATTTCTGCTTTCAAATTTCTGATTTCAGCTTTTTCCAGAAGCACCACCTCAGCCAGCGCCACACCCTGGCCAGCGCGTTCGACTCTCCAGTTCAGAATGTCCTCAGTTCGGTACGAGGAAACCCAGGAGTGCTTAGCGTCATCCAGCAGCACCAGGGAACCGAATCGCCCGACAGACAGCACCTCGCGCACAACATGTCGCGCATAGTGGACAAGATCCATTCCCCACAGATCGCAGTCATCAGCGAACGCCTGCAGTTCCTTGCTCTGCCCCACGCCGACTGTCGGAGCACGCCGAAAAATCAGATCGAGATATTCCTCCAGCGTCCGCGCCGTCGCGCCAAAGAAGGAGGCGCGTGATTTGTAAGCCGCATATTCCTCCTCAGATTGCGAATCCAATCGTGGCAGATATTTCTCGCCCGCTGCTTTAACGGCATCTTCCCCGGCCAACACATCGCGTGCGCGACTCCAAGCGGGCGCGCTTGCATCATATTTGCTATGGGTCGAGTCGACCGGCACAGCGCACCATAGCACGTGGTTTTCGCCAATTTTTGGACCCACCGAAAGCCATGCGCAAACCTACGCACCTTTATGCTCCGCTAGTCCCCGACATGCAACTTTCAGGAGGTTTTTTCGGTTGACAGGCTCTCAAGCCACTTATCCACTAACCCAATGAGAGCAGGACAAACCATCGCCAGAGCCGGCTCATCTTTCGCAACCTGGATACTTGCCGCCTTCCTTTTTCTAAGCCCCGTCTGTAGTGTGCTTATTGCTTCACAGTCCCAAGAGATTGAGGGACTACTTAATGACTTGCTGTTAAGCTTCAGCGACGATCAGCGCTGTGTCGCGGCCAGACGTTTGGGGAAGCTCAAAGAAAAGCGAGCTGTACCCCTTCTAATCAAATTCCTCAATCACGCCGATAACAAGGTCCGCACCGCATCCGCCGAGGCGCTTGGTGAAATAGGCGACTCAAGTGCAGTTGAGCCACTACTTGCTGCGACCAACGCTCCACTGGAAGTTCGGCGCCAAATCATCCTCGCTTTAGGCAATCTTAAGGATTCCCGCGCTGTTCCTTTCCTAACGGGCTGTCTCGCCGATCAGGACGTCCTACTAACACTTATAGCCACCACGGCTCTTAGCAGGCTGGGCTCGTCCGCAGTTGACCCATTACTCGTGTGCCTGACGAATATAAACCCCCAAGTACGCTACGGCGCTGCTGCTGCCCTAGGAAAGATCGGAGACAAACGCGCGCTCAACCCTCTTATAGCTCATCTTCAGGACGAGGTCGAATCAGTTACATGGAGCAGTGCTCGAGCTCTGGGTGATATCGGTGATGATGCAGCGGTCCGCCCGCTTGTGAGATGCCTCGAAGTATACGATCGCCAGCTACGCGGGGACGCAGCCCGAAGTCTCGAGAAACTCCACTACAAACCCGCAACGCCGAGCGCCGAAGTTACATACCTACTGGCATTGGGCAAAATCACTGTGGAATCGCAACTTAGTAAAGCAGGGCTCGAACCACTCCTCGACCGTCTCGAAGCATCGGACGGATTAAATGACCTCGGGGTTGTGAAGGCCCTCGGGACGCTTGCCGATCCAGCCGCAACTGCTCCGCTGTTATTTTATCTTGAACGCATCAACAGACGCAACCACGACCACTTGAGTAAAATCGACGAGCTCCGCCTGACCACCGAGTGGGCGCTGACGAGAATAGGCCCTCCGGCAGTTCAGGAGTTGCTAAACCACCTGATCACAGGAGACTCGCGCACACGTTCTTCAATAGTGCGAGCCTTAGGAAATATTGGAGACCCATCAGTCACGAATGCGCTCGTCGCAGCGCTTCCGGACTGGGACGTCGGACCAACGATCTATTCCACTTTGGTGCTGTTCCACTGGCAGCCCCGATCCGAAAGAGAGGTTCTTTATCAAAAGATCTACCGGCGCGACACAGCGGGTCTCGAAGAAGACTGGTTCCAAACTAAGAGAGTCCTCTTAGAGGATATCAAATTAGGGCACGTGGAGCACTCCATCCGCACATTTATCGCCATTGGAAAGGAGGAGGGGATCACGGACCTCACCCAGGTGCTCCAAAACCATGGAAATAAACAACTGGCCGAAGCATATCTTAACTGCGGTCACCCAAAGCTGCGACAGGCAGCGGAGCGATGGGCGGCAGAACATAGTTATACGATCTACACGAACCCCGGAAACCCAGGGACAAAGTGGGGTTCCTGGCATTAGCGCCCTGTAACATTTGACTCTGCGTCACGGACAGCTGCGAATACCTACAACTTTGTAGGTACGTGGAACCTCCATTCCAGAATTTCAACGCACGTCCTTCCACCCCAGAATGCTCCGTAACTGGGTTCCGGGGCTTGCCGCTCCCTGGAAGAACACAAATCCCTCCGCGAAGCCCCCGGCTGCTCATTTCGTTGCTAATTCTAATGACGTCGGTTGCTTTGATTTGCGTCACCCTCTCCGCTAATTCCATAACGCTCTCCAGTTCTACGATGCCCATTTGGGGAAATTATATAACCTTCAACATTCCTTCCGCATTCCGCGCCAGGGTTGTTTCGGTGAAGTATTTAAATTTCAACGTCTTGGTCGCAATCCAGCGTCCAGGATTAATCGAAACAGCCAGCGCGATTTCAATGGTCCTCGTGGAAACGCACACGCAACCGCTTCGCGCCATCGATACGCCTTAGCCCAATTTCAACATCCGCGAGCAGTCAGCGCGCCAGGCCCGCAAAGACAAAGTTAGTGGTGTGTTGAGGACGCGGGCCTGTCACGCTGCCTGCTTCGCTCGTCCCAATTCGAACGCCAAACCGCTTCGCGCAATTCAATACGCCCTCACGATTCAAGCCCTGGGAAGTTCGAACGCCCAACCGCTTCGCGCAATTCGACGCTCAACCCTCAACTCTCAACCCTCAACTTGCTCAACGTCTCCAGCGCAAACACAATATTAGGCGCGCCGGAGTACAGAGGCCCCTTCCATCATTCAACGTCAGTGCCGCGCGCGTGCCTGTCGCCCATGTCTGGCGGTGCGTATCGTCAACGTGGGCTCCTTGTCCTGCACTCCATTCCGTCTCGTTCGTCCGTCCCCGTTCCAGCCCGCCAGCACCGCACCGCCTTCCATTGTTATCCTGAGCCAGTGCCGGCGGTGCTTGGGCTTCCCCTGCGCGCGCGACTAGTGCCTCTCTCCATTCGAACGTTTGTCTTCCTATCGAGCCGTCCACTTATCCGACGTGCATCGCGCGCGCAGGGGAGGCACGAAGGAAATATTAGTGCTTCGCAGCAAGTTTTTTAAATGCCTCCCTTGGAGCCAGGTGCTTTTAGGAAACTGGCTCGCGTTGCTCGAAAGTTAAGCGCTTCGCTTTTAAAAAACAGCAACACATCGAGTCTGCCACCTGCTTTTTGCCAGCTTCGCGCCATTTGGCCAGCGCGCAAAAACAGCAGCCGCGCTGGCCAACGCAGATGGCAGAACAGTTTAAAGATTGCCAAAGACCGGGCAAGAGTCATGAGCTTCTGCGGTGATCCGGCGCACAATATTGATAGAATAAAGTCAGGCGCCGGATCACCGCAGAACTCATGACACTTGCCCGAGGGAGGGGCGAGACTCAGCAGCTTTTCCTACACTCCAACTCCGTTCCATTCCACAGCCCCCGGTCGCGACAAAACTTAAATACGGCAATTGGGTGTCGCGACCGGCGACTGTTCCATTTCACTACGTTCCGTTTCGGAAAACTGCTGAGACTCGCGAAGAAGCTCCGTGAGAGCGGCCGGCTTTCGCTCCGATTCCGAGCAAAGACAAACACAGCTCTCCATCTCCGCGAAACCGTCCGCACTCACTCCGCAAACACAATATCAGTCTCACCTCTGGCCGTTCACCGTTCCGTGCCTGGGCTGTGGAGCGACAAGTCAGTAGAGGTTTTTATCAGCGCTCCACAGCCCGAGCACTCCACTATGAACGGCCAGAAGTGAGAACACGGTTTGAAAGGCGTCAGACTCCGGGCTTTCGACACCGCTGCGCTCTCCACTGCGTTCCGTGTCGAAAGCTCGAAGACTGACGCCTGGGGAAAGATCAGTCGCGTCAGGCCAAAAAACTCCAGCCATCCACTTTCGGGAAAGGCCAGTCCGGCTCGGACCCTCATGCAAGCACCGATGGCTGGAGTTTTGTGGCCTCACGCGAAAGCCAAGGAGTTTGGATCCAGAAAAGATCCAGAACTGCCGCGCGCAAATTGGGACTCGCTTCGTGCTTTGGTTGGCATGAAGGACCGGCCTGCACTTTCGAGAATGATATTGGCTGACGACAGGATGGCTGAAAGTGCGGCCTTGCTAGTACCTTCTACATATAACGCATGTTGTGCATAAAACCTCCCCATCACCGGCACCCGCACGCAGGACCCCCGGCTGAATGGGTCCCCGCCATCCGATGGCCCGGTTTTACGCACAACATGTCATTATATGTAGACAGGCTGCTCGATTGTCACGCTCACTGCTTTCCCCTCAACTCTCAACTATCAACTCTCATCTGTTCGGGGGCAGTGCGCGCGCCAACTCGCAGGCATCCTTCACGCCAGCCAAGCACTCCGCTTTTTTAGTTCAGGCCAAATTAGGCGCGGCAGTAAAGAAAAGAGAAGAAAAGGAAAAAACACCATCCCCGCCGTGGGCAATCCAGTTCGAGGGAGGGCTTCTTGACAACAATTAAGTCAACTACAGTAGTATTGTTTGGCAACACATTCCAGCCTACTCGTTCCGTCCCTCTCTCGTTCCGGACCGGTTTTGAGTTTCGTGCAACGCATTTGCCGCGCCACCCGGATTTTCAGAAGTGCTGTTTTGGTTTTCTGTTTAAGAGGGCACTTCTGAAAATGGATCGCCGGGTGTCACGCCAAATGCTTTTGCACACAAGCTAACGGTGGCAAAACCGGTCCTCCACAAAGGTGAGAGAGAGGGACGGAACGAGTAGGCTGGAACGCGTCGCCAAAAGATCCTATAGTTGACTTAATCATTGTCAAGAAGCCCTCCCTCTCTAGGTTTTTCCCACTCCCCCCACCCACCCCCAATGCTCGACCCCCTCCATCCCCAGGGGGTCTGCGCTCACGCCGCGCGGGAAACACACTTCCCTAATCGTCCACTTTTGCTATAGTCTTGCCCCAACTCAGGAGAGCGCCATGCGAATAACACTTTGGGCACTGGTAGCAATACCGTTCCTCCTTATCCTCCCCTATGTCGCGGCAGCCACGTGCGGCCTTTGGTCCTTTCGCCGGGCCATTCGCATTGCTTCGCTGACACCGTGCCCGAGGTGTGGAACTGTCGTTGGCAGAGCCCCAGTGATTGCTGCCAAAGACACCTATGTTCAACAAGAAAAGGAAAGGCAGAAGCAGCACCCCGGCCTAAAGCTACGGACCGTCGCCGAGTGGGCAATCCGATGCCCCCAGTGCGGAAATACCTTTTACTTCTACCCCGGCAGCAACAAGGTCCAACAAGTATCGCGGTTTATGACAACCACCACCTAGCTGCCTTCACATCCCCCTCAGCTTCCTCTGCGTCACCGTCCGCGCCTTCGTCGCCACCAAATACCGCAGCGCGTCCGCCGCATCATCACCGCCGACGCCATCCTCATCACAGTCCACCTTCAGCACATCCTCCGGCCGGTTCGGATCATGCTGGAGCGCTGGCAACGTTTCCACCAACCGTCCACAACGCTGGTGAATGAACAGCCTCGGCTGGACGCCGCCATCCGAATCACCGAAACCCTGAAGCACCTCCGCCCAACCATTGACCCGGTCCATGTTCGCAGGCTTAAGTGTCAGGCCCGCACGCGCATACTGCGCTGCGATGGTCGTTCCATCGCTCTGACGGCTGAACACATCTGCACCCGCCACAAACCGCCGGACCTGCTCCACCGACAAGCCGTGTCGCCCGAGCATGTGCCGGACAGCCGCAACGTGCCGTTGTGGCAGACAAAGACGCTCCGCATGCTCATCCACAACAAAGCTGTTTCCATCACCATCAGTGCAGCCCAGCAGCACGACCGTAAAATGCACAAACCCGTAGTCCAATGCCGCAAACCACTCCCGAGCCCTGGTCACATCGAACTCCGAGACCACATGCACCTCACGCCGGAACATCGTGAAGAACTGGCCCGCAGCAATATCCCAGCCCCCATCCAGCCACGCTCGCTTCTGCCAGCCCGTCAGACCCTCGAGCACCCGCCGATACTCCGGGTTGTTGAAAGCATTATCTCCGACCCGCGCCGAGATGAATCTCGAGTCAGTTTCCTTTCCTTGCTGGAAAGGAAAAACGAATTTAGCCCGGTACCATCCGTGCCCAATCCCTCCGGGATTGGACGTGGAATAGATACGAGGCCGCCAGTTTCGCTTGCTCGTCCGCGAGCATGTCGAGATGTCCTGATGCTTCCGCGCCGACAGGGTGGTTGCCTCCTCGATCCCGATCACGTCGTACTCCAGGCCCAGATAGTTATCGATGTCCTTCTCCGCTTGATAGTGGCCAGCCTGGATCTGCGATCCGTTTGCAAACTTAAGCAGTCCTCTATACGCCGAAAACTCCCGTTTGAGTCCCTTGAAGAGTCGACGCTGTAGCTCCTCGAAATGCTCCGCATTCGCCTTCCCCACTTTCCGCAGCAGCAGGCACTTCAGTCCCGGCACACGCTGACAGTCGTCAGCTCCCATCTGCGCCAGCAGCCAGTGTGATTTACCACCGCCACGGGCCCCACCATAGCCAACTGCCGTTGGCCCGTCAGGCCGATCGCACAGCCGCGCTGCCGCGCTCGCCGCAAGCTGCCGCGGCTGAAGGATGATGCCTGCCATGGCAAAGTTGTCCATCTGCTCGCGAGGACATCCCGCCTCACGGCCCGCCGCCAGATACTGCTCAAGAGAAAACATGTCCTTTACAGGGTAGCTTTCTCACTCTGGTTGGTTGGCGGAACAGGAGGGAGTTCGCCAGCTACGGGGATGCCTCTAGCCCTCTGGCCGGGCAGGCCGTTCACCTCTCCCTCCGGCAGAGGCTCTGCCAGCGACAGCGGCGCTATTTCGTCCACGTCCACTGCTTCCGATTTTAGCGTTTCAGCTTTTTCCCCATAGATTTTGTCCAGCGCAGCCGTCAGTTCGACGCGAATAGCTCCGCCATCCTCGCCCGTGACCTCCGTTTTGTCGGTTGCCATCCCTGATGCCAGGCGTCCCAGCCTGCTGGCCACTTCCAGCATCCGCGCGATGTCGGAAAGATTTGCATACACCTTTTCCCGCTCCATGAATGCCGCCAGCCCCCGCTTCGCGGCAGCGATGCACTTTTCATGCATCTCCCACTCTCGTTCACGCACCTCCTGCTGCCGCTTCAGCCATTCCGCAGACTTCCCTCGCGCCAGCGCTTCCGTTGCTTCACGCTCCACCGTTGCGAAGTATGCTGCTTGTGCCTGGACCCGCGCCGGCCAGCCGAACCGTTTCGACCACTTCTCCATCAGCCGGCAACTCTTGCCGAGTTTTTTGGCCGTCGCAGCCAGCGACCTGGCTGGCCCGAGGCTCAGATACATTGCGAAGGCCGTAAAAGCCTTATCGCTTTCCTTTGCTTGTTGTTCAAACGCTAACGCCATGGTTCCTCCAGTTGTTGAGACCTACACACATCGGCCACCAGGTCGGGTGTGCGGGTCGTGTGAATGTTTTCTCCAGAAACAACGCAGCAGGAAGAAGGGGACCCGACCCCAAGGAGGGTCCCCCTTCCGGCTGCTGTCTTGGTGTCTTTATTATATTAGGCATGCTGGACTTTCTGGACTACCGTGCTTCCACCCTCCAATACAAACCGCCTGACGACCGCACCAGCCCCACATCAGCCGACCTCTTGAGGTACTTAGCCACGCTGCTCCGCCCCATGTTCAGGAGGCTGGCGCCATCCCTGACGATGGTGCCGAAAGCCTTCCCCGCGCCATCACCCAGCACGAGCTCCACAAACTCCCGGTCTGTGCAGGCCTTGTTCCGCCCCTGGGGCCGGCGCAGTGCCTCCGGGTTCAAGTCCCTGGCGACCCGCATCAGCGGGTACTCCCACCGCACCACAAATTCAGGCACCCGCGGCAGGTTCCGCAGTGTCATATTCACAGAGAAACAATCATCCTCCTCATGTGGCGTTAGTGTGACGAGCGAATCCGGGTCGCGGGCCCACACACCCGCACCGCTCATGCGGTCGATGGCGTTCTTGCCGGTGCTGTCGCCCTTGGCGAAGTGGTGGGCGATGGCCACCGCCGCGCTAAACTTCTGGCAGAACGCCTCCACCTCGTTCATCAGCCCGGCAATCTCCCCGTTCGAGTTTTCATCCCGGCCACCCAGCAACTTGTAAATCGGGTCAATGATGATCAGCCCGAACTGCCGCCGGCACAGCTCCTCCTCCAGCTTTGGCCGCAGCACCGTCAGGTCGGCGTTGTGCCCGCGCAGGTTCCAGAAAAACAGCCGGTCCTCGCACCCCGCGCACTCCGGCCGCGCTGTCAACACTGAGCCGAGCCGGTCCCGCATGGCCCAGTCGGCCAACTCGAAATTCAGCAGCGCCACATCTGCCTCGCCACACTGATGCCCCCACCACTTCTGCCCGCTTGCCACCGACACTGCCAGGTCGAGCAAGCTCCACGACTTGTTACTCTTGCTTGTGCCGCTGAGCAGCAGCTTGGAGCCCTGGTGCAGCACCCCCCGCATGATCTGCGGCGGAGCCGGACGTGGGTCGCGAATCAGCTCCCGCGCCGACACCATCGCCGGCAGCGATGGCGGCACCACACCCAGTTCAACCGCTATGTCACGCGGCTCACTCATTGTGGGCGGGTTCCAAGTTGAGCGTTGAGAGTTGAGGGTGCAACGCGCACACTCAGAGCATGGCCACACGAGCGGCGTTGATTCTTGCCGGAGCCGTCCTTCTGGCAATAGCGATAGCTGTGCTCCTGTCCCGCACCGCCGAGCCCCGCTTTAAAGGCCGTACCCTTGAGCAGTGGATCCAAGCTAACTCTCAAAGGCCCCACGACTCGGAGGCGCGTGAAGCCATCGTGACCATCACGACCAACTCTGTGCCTATTCTGCTTCAGCGACTCGCGGCCGACACTAGCTCGGAGTCGCGTCTGGAAGCCAAGCTGCCTGCCTCCTTGCGCGAGAACAGTATCATAAATCGCCTTATCTATCGGCAGCGTGACCGTGCGGCATACTCGGTGCGTGCCTTCAAGATCTCGGGAACGAACGCGGCCTGCGCCATACCAGCAGTGGCGCAGCTCCTCATATACCACAACTCGCTGCAGGTGAAGGCGGAGGCTAGCATCATACTTTCCGAGATCGGACCGGCAGCGTTGCCCGCGATACGGCAAGCCATGAGCAGCACTAACGCCCTCGTCCGGGCTCTCGTTGTAACCACCACCGGGTGGCTCGGCACAAATTCTGCCCCGCTCATTCCAGATGTCGTTACAGCCCTTACGGACCCAGACTTGAAGGTGCGCATAGCCGCTACAAATTTCTTGGGGACACTCGATCGCCACGATCTCATCAATCTCCCAGCCAAGTAGCTCTCCACTCGCTTTGTCTTTCTGGATCCGTGCCATTCGTGGTTTCATTGTCTCAGCCATATCAACCTTTGTAGTTTGCCGTCCCTCCACGCGCCCGGGACCCGAACGGGCTGGGAGTATGTGAACACTTTCGGGTCACAACCAAACACCTCGAGCCCGGCCTTCAGCCGGTTCTCGAAAATCTTGTTGGGCGGCGCTTCAAACCACCCGTGCAGGCTTCTGCCCGCTGTATCAATGATGCAGTGCATCTCGTAATGAAGCCGCCGCCGCACGAACGCGAACACCGCTCCGATCTCGTCATGCCCCAGCGTGTCCGACTCCACCACCATGAACTGGTGCCCATTCAGGTTCTGGTTGCACCGCCGGAAACTCCCCGGCCTGAACGACGAGCCGCACGTGTAGTTCCCCATCACCGGGCCAATCTGGTACCACTCGGCAACGGACCGGAAATGCGTCCGGTGCTCCGGGCTTCCAGAGCTGTAAACATCCCCAATCCAAACCGTGCTATCCGCCGGCCAAATCCCCAGCCAGGTGCGGAACTGGTGGTCCGGTTCCCGGTCCACCACGGCCAGCGGCGACTCCTCCAGGATTTGCGCCTTCGGCCACCGAAAGAACTCGAACAAGTCCGGCTTAAACCGCGCCGCTGCTGCTCGCAGCGACTCCAGAACCAACCCCTCACCCGCGTCGCGGCCTGCCGCTCGCGCCTGCGCCTTCACGACCTCGCGAGGCAGCACCACGCCGCTGGCCTGGAGCACGTCACCGCTCCGCACCGTCCGGCCATCAGGCAGCCGCAGCTCCCACGGCGACGCACCCAGCTCCCGGCGCAAGCGCCGGTTTGCCTCCGCCACAGCCGTGGCGCACGAGGCGTGAAAACAAAAAATGGTCGGTGCTCCGTCCACGTTCACCCGGCAATCCTTCTTTCCGTTTCCACTGGTGTGCATCGCCTCGCCGGGGCAACGGCAAAACCCACTGACATCGTTTTGCCAGTCAATAGTCCCGAGGATGGTCATAGCAACTTGGCGCGGGTCGATCATTCAACGTTCCTCTGGCCGCCTAAGTTCAGCTTCGATAAGCTGCCGACATGGACGACGACCATGACACGCCTGGCAGTCGGGAATCCCAGACCCAGGGCCACCGCGGTGGCTCTGCCCCCTGGTTCGTCTGGGCTTTCGTCCTCGTCGTTGTGATCTATCCCCTTAGCTTTGGCCCGGCCTCCTGGCTGCAGGCCAAAGTGCCATCCATCAGGCCCGCAGTTCAGACGATCTACATGCCTATCTACATCGCCTGTGACCATTCTCAGCCCCTCTTGGAAGCCGTGATCTGGTACCTGCGAAACGTCTGGCGAGTTCCCGTGGTCACGCAGTAACACTTCGCGCATTTCAGGATTCTTCATTCTTCATTCTCCATTCTCCGTTCTGCATTCAAAAGAGCTGAGCGGCGACATAGCGGGGGTCCATGAAAAAGGGTTATTTCTGCCCGTAGCCATCAGACCCCATCCACCGGCTGTCCACACCCTCGCCCGAGGCCAGGCGTTGCCAGCGGGGCAGCCGGTGCAGAAAAGCCCTCATTAGTGCCGGTCTGGCGGGCAATCTGCCGCTTTGCCCATCTCTCCGCCCAGCCCAACGATCGGGCGAACTCGAACGTCCGCAAATAAGGCCCGGCCACGGAGTAGGCCGCGCGCCGCCCACCCGCGATGCGGGCCAGCGCTCGCGCCTGCTCCGGTTGATGCACCTGGATCCAAACCACCCCCGGCGCCACCTTCCAGCAAACGGGCTTCCTCACGCAACTCGTCACAGTCTTCATATTCCTTTCGCTAAACCTCATCACGCATTCTCCGGATCATGCCGCCGCATGAAGTCACGGATACAATCCGCCTTGCGGCGAAACGCCCGGCCATCAGCCAGGTCAGCCTCGCGATCAATCACCATCCACTTGCCCGCGTTATCCCCCTGCTTCGGATCATTCGGACACTGGTGCAGGTAATAGCGCGGGACCTCCGGATGAATCCACTCGCGGCCCTCGCCCTGGTGCTGGTCCACCGTCGTTCGCGGCCAATAACAAAAGCTCTTCATATCTTGCTTCGTCCAAATCAGCCAAATGCGTATCTACAAAACCAACTCCGGCTGGCAGTGCCGATTCGCAGCACTGATGAACGCAACCGGCCTCTTAAAAACTGCCGCCGCCACATGTGGTGGCAGATAAAACAGGTTCTTCGCCCCGTACTTGGCGGCGATGAAACGGAGGACCAGGTCCTCCGTCACCGGATCCCCGCCCAGCACATGCTCCAACCGTCGCACGGTTGCCACCGGCAACCGCGTCTCGGACGGCTCAAAGCAGGGGTGACTCTTCATGGGATCACGTCGTCGGGATCGTGATTAAAATCCCACTTCCGGATCGAACTCCGGCTCCGGCGCCGTGACCGGCGCGCTTTTGGGTGGCACCGTCACCGACGCCAACTGATTACTGCCCACTGATAACTGATCACTCCGACCTCCGACCTCTGACCTCAGCCTGGTGGTCCCGTGGTCCGTACCCTGTGGTCTTTCCTTCGCCTTCCACTCCGCAATGCGCTGGCGAGCCAGCGCCGGGTCATACCCGCCCGAAGCGACGAGCCGCTTCGTCGGCTTGCTCACCGCGTCAATCGAGGCGTAGGTCCGCCCAACCATGTTTTGCTGGTGGCTGATGACCAGCGTCGAGCACGCTCCGATCAGCCTCGCCAGGTCAATGGTCTCCCCGGGCACAACAGGTCGGCCCCGCCACTTGGCCAGGAAATCGGCCAGCTTCGCCTTCGGGTGCAAACTGGCCGTGAACGTCCTGCTGATAATCGAGTTCTTCCCGTCCTCGTTGCGCTGCTCCGTCTCGAACACGAGCCGAACTTTATTCACCAGCCTGCGCTGCCCCTGGAACTCCGTTTCCACCAACCCGAGGTCAATCACATCCACGCAGACTGCGGCATGGATCCCTTCAATATGCGGCTTAAAGTCGCCGCCGACTTTTGATTCAAGTACTAACGCCATATGTTTTGCTTTCAGTTGTTGTTGTTTGTTTGTTTCGGACGACTTCCATGTCGTCCCCAAAATCTTTCATCCCGATTTCAGCCTTTCAGCCTGAGACACACCCTGAAGTGCGATTGAATGTGCGCGTCTACCTCGCTCCACTTGAACATCACCGTGCGACCCAGTTTGTAGAACGGGATCACACCAGCGGCCATGTAGGTGTCCACGCTCCTGACCGTCCGCCCGAGCAAGCGGGCACACTCGCGTTTGTCGATAAATCCCTCGACTCGCGCCCGTTCCAGTTCTTCAACAGCAGATTGGTTCATCCTAAAACTCCTTTCTGTTAAACGTCGAACAACTCGAACACCGGCTTTTCAAGCACGCTCGCGATGCGATGCTTCACACGCACATCAGGCTGTGCCCTTCCGGTCTCAAAGCGTGAAACCTCGATCTCCTTCGTGCCGGCTCGCTCCGCGAGTTCGAGCTGCGTCAGCCCCTTCAAAACTCGCGCCGTCCTCAATCTCTGATTTAATGCCATACGGAACCTTTCGTTTTTACAATGGCGAACCACTCGCCATCTCATCCCGTATGGCAGGACAAATCGTGTCCGCAGCCCGGACAAATCATGTCCTCAGGGATATGCTTTCTACCCTTAGCACCAGACTGCTTAGCTTGTTATGGTCATGAGAGGCTCTGTAAGTACCTTAACTTTGAAGACTTAAGCGCACGGCGGCTTCAATAATCCAAAGCCACAGAAACCGCACATCGACACTAACCAGTGCAAATCTCTGCCTTCCTTCCTATTTGCGGCATTCTCAGGCGTTCCGACCGAGGTTGCACGGTCACATCCGGCATCCGGCCTGGTTTGCTGCGGAAGCAGGATGACGCACGAAAAGAGAGCTCTGACATTACAGCCTCCGTCTCTGCCCGGTGGGGCTCGCAAGCGGCGGCTTCTGCGCAGGACTTTCGGCGCGCTGGCCGGCGTGGTTGTGCTCGCGTTCCTTTTTATCCCATTCGAAAATTGGCGTGCGCGGCGGGCCTGGCAGAGTTGCCAGCGCGAGCTAGCCGTTCGTGGCGAGAAGCTCGATTGGAACTCCTACATTCCATCTACAGTGGCAGACGGAGAAAACGTTTTTAAGGTACCTCAAATGTCCGAGTGGTTTGTGGGCCGAGATACCAACGATCTTTTGGAACGATTGGACCCCAAACACTTTTTTGATTCCATCCACCACACAGGCTCGGTTGTTGTCGCCGAGCTACGCGTCCTGAATTCCGAAACGAACCTTAATTACGACTTGATTGATGCCCTTCTCAGGTGGTGGTCCGGCCACGCTATTTACACTCGGCTTCACATCTCGGAAACCAATATGGTCTCAGCAGACAACCCCAACCCGGGACGCGGCGCGAAACTAATCCCCTTAATTGTGCTGGATCAAGTTCCCCTGCCGGATGCTATAGGGAATTTGGCGCGCATAGCCGATCTTCAGTATGTGGTAGATTCCAAAATCGACCTTCATGCGGTCAGCGGCGGAAAAGACGCAACAGCACCATCTGACATCTCAGTCAGCTGGGAGGACATCACCGCCAAAGACGCGCTCCTGGACTTGCTTGCCCATCACAACCTTCGATGGGTTGAAGATCCGAAATCCGGCATCCATAGGATAACATTCAAGGATCCGTCCGTGACATTTATGCCGGGGTTCCCAAAGTTGCGGGAGCACCTTGGCGAATTATTTCGGAACGCACTGGATCCAACGGCCAGCGCCTATTCTCCTCAAGGGTTTACTTTGGTCAAAACTTTTTCCCAGATTCAACCGGCTCAGATTGCCTTCATTGTGCCTTCGACCAACGGAATCACTGCAATAGATATAGAAGGATTCTTGCCCACCAACAATCTTCCCGTGCCACTGAGCGATGGAAATCCTCTGAGCGTCATAACTAGCGGGACAAACGTTTTCCGCATTGTATTGGACCCTTCCAGGGTTTACACGCCGCAGGAATTCTTGTCCTGGAACGATCAGTTTCAACCTCAGTTTGAACTTATCCGCGAGGCTCTGAAACGTCCGCATGCCAGGATGGAAGGTGATTACGGCCGGCCCTGGTCGATTCCTGTCCCTAATTTTAAAACATTTCGAGCAGTAGCCCAGGTCCTCGCGCAGCGCGGGCAATGTCATTTATTGCTGCAACAACCGGAAGCAGCACTGAATGATCTCACCTTGATCCACGAAATGTACCGCTTACTGCCAGCTAAACCTAACGGTCTAACGTCAGGAATGCTAATCTCGGCATTGGCAGGTACCTATGTTGCCCTGGTCGCGGATGGCTTGCGGATGCGAGGTTGGAATGAAACACAGCTTCTCATAATCGAACGCCAACTGGCGGAGGTTCACCTTCTTCCTTTGCTTGCCGAATCTTTGCGGTGCGAGCGTGTCATAGACTGCGGAGTACTGCAGGCCTTTTGCGCCACCACACACGGAGCACGGCCTGAAAACGCAGATGTCCCAGCCGAATTCAAATCGATCGGTGGATTGACATGGCTCCCTCGCAGTGTCTTCGACCAGAACCTCGTTCGCATTGCGCTGCTCCATCAGAAATGCATCGATTCCCTGGATCTTAGAAATAATCAGGCCTCAGTCATTCGCGTGAAGGCCTGGAAAGATGATGTAGAACAGATGGCAAACCGAATTCGGCCGTACTCGTTTTTTGCAGCTATTATTATTCCTGACTACACAGGCGCGATTCAAACCGTTTCGCGGAATCAAACTCTCGCCGACCACGCACGCATAGCCTGCTGCCTGGAACGTTTCCGCATTGCTAACGGACGTTACCCGGAAAAGCTTGAGTCTTTGATACCTCGGTTTATTGAAAAACTCCCGTCAGATATCATCAGCGGAAACGCGATCAGTTACCACTGCCGTAGCGAAACGCGGTTCCTTCTCTATTCGGTCGGCTGGAACAACACTGACGAGGGCGGTGCAAAATCCTCGAGTTCAAAAACCGGCGACTGGGTTTGGGATCCGTAATTATGAAACGATGCGCGCCTTCTGTGTCAGTCCTTCCAAATCACCCCCTGCGGCCGCACATACGTGAAGCAGCCGGGCTTTCCAATCGCGCCGACGCGATTCTTTCCACCGACGGAAGGTAGATAAACGCACTCCTCCAGATGCTGCGCGAACGGGCGCAGCACAGCGTGAGGATTGCCCTGGCTATCATTGGCAACCTTCAATTCATCAATGAGTCGCCGCAGTGCCTTGCGGATCCGCTCCGTCACCCGGCCTGCCTGGGAGCCATCTTTCCGCAGCGTGCCCGCGCTCTTGACCAGGGCATGATATTCCTCCTCGGCACTCGTTCGCTCAGATTCGGGCAAGGTCTCATCCTCACTTTCCGCCTTCAGCTCCCGCAGTTTCTTTTTTAAAAGCTCATTGTTGCCGGCCAGTCTCGCCCCCGACGCCTCTTGAACCACACCGCCCACTACGCCATTGACTACTGGAGCGCCATCTACTTCCACCTCCAGCACAGTCCCGTGAATCGGCTCCAGTGGTGGTTTCTTCAAAAGAAAGTTCAGCAAAAAGACGGCACGATCCTCACGGAGGACCGCCCGCTCGCCTTGAAATATCAATTGCCACCATCCCAGATCTCTCGTAAGCCGGTACTCATTTGGGTTCACCTGCTGGTTCAAACGTGCCACCTGGCTCTCGTGCGCTTTGCCGTCGCCATGCGGTTCCAGCGCACCAGCTTTCCCCGTGTCATAAACCAGCCGCAGGAGACAGTTCGGCGAGAGCGTTCGCTCGCGGATCGCCTTCGCGTGCAGGCCCAGTCCCTTTTCCAGCGCTCGGTTGACCTCGGCTCCGTGCCGCCTATGCATATCCAGCACCCTCGCCGCCGCGGAGTCCGGGTTCCCCGGCAGGCAACTGAGGGCCCGGGCCGCCTCGGGATATCTCACCACCAGGTCGGTCGGTGTCTTCAGCTTCGCCACCTCATTGGCTCGTTCCACATACGACGCCACCATCATCCGGTCCTCATCCGTTGGCCGTGGTCCAGTAAACACGTCTGAGGCGTACTTCCCTGCTGGATCATATTTCTCCGCATCAGCCGCAAAAATCCCAATCCGCCGATCGATGCACTGCGAACATGTTCCACAGTGCGGGTGCTCCGTGCTCATGCTGAACGTATGCGCGCAACTTACGGAAGCCTCGATCAGGTCAGCGCAGCCCGCCCGCACGATCCGGCCGATAATTTCGCCCTTTGTCTCGCCCACGAACTCGTTCAAGACCCGAAACGGCCTGTCAGACACCGCACTCAGCAGCCGCCCAAAATCGGCCAGCACTCGCGGATGCGTCGTCCGCGTCGCCCGCGATCCAACCACCTGCGCCGAAACGGGCAGATTCATACTCACCACACCATTTTCGTAAAAACGCAACTCATCCAGCGCGAGCATTCTCGCCACCGTTGCGCCAACAGCCGCATACAGGAAAGAACGCGTGCGTTGCGTGTAGTCCCGGTTCAGGTCACTGTCCTTCCACGCGCGCACGTGCAGATGCGTGGGAGCAAACGCCCCCGCCTTGGTAGCGAGCAAACTTTCCAGGTTTCGCTGAATCGTGTTCAGCTTGCTCGTTGGGCGGTGCGTAACCAGGATCACCCGCCTCTTGGCGACAACCGCTTCCTCAACTGCTCCTGCCAGGGAATCCAGCCCGCCCGAGAACAGCACGACCCTTTCCACCTGTTGCTTTGTGCCGGCCGTATCCAATTCGAAATAGTCCTGCATCGCAGGTAGCGACATGCCGCGCTCGAACTTGAAACCAAAATAGTCATCGGAAAGAAAACCCAGTGTGTTTTGCAACAGCCCAATAATCTCCGAACTGCCCCAAAACTTCACATCCCTGACCGGAATGGCGAAATCCAGCCTTCGCCGCCATCGTTGCCCAAACGTGTCCACGTCCTTGCGCCCGCGTGACGTGGCCTGATCTGCCGCATACACGTAGGAAGCAATGTCCAGTAGATCCGCGAACCGCTTCGGCAGCGCCTTGAACAGCCCGCCATGCAGGTCCTCGACCTTGAACGTGACCGCTGAATCTTTCCGCGACCACAAATCCAGAGGCAAGACGACCGGCCCGCCGTCGGCAGGCTGGATGACATCAAGGCCACCGCATGGGATTATGAAATCAGTTCTTAACATCCTCCCTCGCCCGCTCCTCCAACTCCTGCCGGATTTTCTCCAGCCCGTACCACCCAAACTTCTCCGCTTCGTCGCGTCCGATATTCCCACCGCTCTCGTAGTAATTCTTCGACAACCAATCCGCGCTGTAGTCTCCCACGATTTCCGCCGCCTCACTGCAATGTGTCCGCATCGCCTTCTCGAATTCCGCAAGCTGCTCCGTGTTCGCAAACCGTCGCCGCTCGCCCACCTGGGCAGGCAGCGTCTTCGACAGAAAATAATTCAGGCACTCATTCGTCAGCCGCGCAAAAAAAGCCTTCGACAACTCGGAAAACCCCTTGGCCTTCCCGCACTCCTTCACCGCCGACCGCAGTTCCTGCGGCCCCGGCTGAATCAGTCTTGGACCAATCTCCTCCTGCAGCCGCTCTGTCACCGCCGATATGAGCGCCCGCTGCGCCAGTTCCCCAAAATCCGATCGCTCGTGTGCCCCCTGAATCCGCCGCTCCATCGCCTGGCTCAGCGCCACGGCCACCTCAACGGCTGACCCCGCATGGCCGACATCCAGACCCGCAGCATCCAGTTGTTTCGCCGGGTCTTTGCTCTTTCCCGCCGCGCCGACCTGTGTCAATAAGTACACAGCCTCGCGGAAACCAGGATCATTCCTCACCTTGTTAAACGCCAAACCCCACGCATGAGTTGTCGCCTCAGCCACTCGTGAAACCTCACCCGCCTCGGAGATGAGGCCGATGAGCTCCCTCCAGCGTCGCGTTGCTGGCAGCCGTCCTATGCGGATATGGCCCATACCTCAGAGCGGCCTTGACGCAATCTCATAGTAATAATCCATCCAGGGCAACGGGCGCATCAGAGCACACATTATCCCCGATCCGCAACACCTTTATTCACAGGGCGGACTAGAACCGCCCGGAGACCTGTTTTTCGTGCCACACGAGGAAACGTCACGGGTTCATTTCAGCCGAAATGAACTTGCGTTGCAGAAAACGCGTAACGACCCTCTGACGATTTCAGCTTTTCCCTTACAGCAGCCCCGCTCCCCGCCCTCCCCCACCCTTGAAAGTGGTTGCACCCTTCCTGCGATTTCCACTTTCAACTTTCAATTTTTCTTATGCATTCCCCCTTTCCCATGAATCGCTGTTGTGCGCATATTATTTGCGGTATGGTTTGCCGCAGCCTTCCAATTCAGTGTTTGTGCCTTATTATCAACTTATCATGAATTCTTTCCTGCTATTCAATGTTTGGACATGAAGCGAATCGCCCTCTTTACACTTGGTGTTATCCTTTGCGGTTGCGATGGACACGTCCGGTCTTTTAAAGCACCACCGGCCGCTGCAAGGACGGGCGCCAACGCTGTGGCGGGTAGGCAGAAGCTTATTGATGCTATCACTGCTGTCGCTACCCAACGTGGATATAGCCGCTCGGAGCCGAAACTCGAGGCTGACTCCGACACGCTGGTTTGGTTCTCGAAGCCAGTAAAGCACGGTTCTGTGCAAATGAAACTAATGAGAGACATCAAAACGGACGCGTGCAGAGTTGTGCTCATCGACTGGCCGTCATTCGTGCGCAGTCGTGAGTCGGTTGCCGCAGAGGCCGCGATAAGGGAGAGGTTGAATGCACAGTAGAGTGTCCAACCCCGGTCAGCGAGGCACGAGCTTCTGACGGTTTCAGCTTTTCCCTTACAGTCCTCTATTTCTTCGTTCAACTCTTGACACTTTTGCCAAAAGAGCTTTGAGTCCTGTTTGGCTGCACGCATATGAGCAACTCTAAGCTCCAGGTCTCAAAGATCATTGGCCTGCCTCTGATCTCCGCGGTGGCGACTTTTGCTCTACTGACGATCTCGGCGTTGCTTGTGAGCGGACTTCCCCGTCCCCGGGAGCAGGAACCGGTTTCCGTGTCTTGGTCAGCGTGTGTTTTGGGAGCGGCGGGAATCACGTTGTTCTTGCCATGGCTCATCTCTCTGCCACTCATGAGGACTCGAGGCCAGAGGATCTATTTCTTTCTATGCCTCGCAGTAGCTACCACTGTTTGGTATTTTGTAGGTATGGAAGGATTCCTGAGCAAGGCCTACAGACGTGGATTTTGAAGCTGGCACCCAACAGTTTCGCTGGAGTGGATGCTGGATGGCCGCTTGTGTTAGCATCCGAACGGGGTTGGGCCGCCACCGGTCAGCGCATGCGTTAGAGCCGCACAAAGCATATGGAGCCTCAAAACGAAATCAGAAACTGCACGGTCAACTTCCAGTGCCCAAAGCTGTGGAAGCGGCTGGCTACGACGGATGATCCCAAGGTGCGATTTTGTGACCAATGCTTCGAGCAAGTTTACTTGGTGCAAAACGAGGAAGAACTGGCCCAACAATCAGCACGTGGTCGGTGCGTTGCGATTCTGAATCTTTCCTCGGAGCACGAAGCTTACAGTGGTGAGGGCTTGCTCGGACAGATAGAGCCAGATCCGTCTGCATTCGATAAGTTCAAGAAGGATGAGAACAACGAGACCTAGCCAGGCTCGGTGCAGCGGACGTTCCGTGCCTTCAACCTTGGTCCTTTTCGCACGTTCCCAGAGATCCTTTAGCCCTGGCGCGGGCAGCGCGTTCGGAAACTCTGTCCGGCTCAGTTTCCCCTGACGCACCCCTCCGCTCGCATTACGGAGCATTCCGATTATGACGCAATTCCAGTGCAAACGATGCGCCAACCCTCTGTGGGCTGGAAAGGTCACAATCATAAGGAATTGTGAATTCATTGTTTCTGTGTCCGCTTTTGCGGTTCGGCGGCTACTATTACTCAGATGACCGAAATGACTAACCAAGAGCTGGTGCAGCAGTACGCGAAGCAAAGATCTGAAGAGGCGTTTGCAGAACTTGTTCGCCGCCACGTTGATTTGGTTTACTCGGCAGCTTTGAGAATAGTCCGGGATCGCCACCTTGCTGAAGATGTGACCCAGTCGGCCTTTGCAGCCTTTGCTAAGAGTGCTCGTCAGCTTACGGAGCGAAAAGTGCTTTGCGGTTGGCTACACCGAACCACGCACAATATCGCTTGCCAGATGGTGCGGACCGATGTCCGACGGCGTCAGAGGGAAGAGCAAGCACTGGCTATGAATGAATTGAACGTGATTGAGAAGAATGAACTTTGGGAGGATATTGCGCCTCAGCTCGATATTGCAATAGGGAACCTGGATGAAACGAGTCGAGACGCTTTGTTGATGAGGTATTTTGAGGGTAGATCCGCGCGTGAGGCCGCAGAGATTCTTGGCATCAGCGAAGAGGCCGCGCAGAAACGGATAGCTCGTAGCGTTGAGCACTTGCGCGAGTTGCTCTCCGCTCCGGGAGCTGTAACCGCCTCAGTGGTTGTCGGGCTTATATCTGCACACGCTGTAAAAGCTGCGCCTTTAGGTTTGTCCGCCAGCATCGCTGCCGGAGTTGCCTCTGGTTCCCCTGCAACAACAGCAATAATTAAAACTTTCATCATGACAACTGCACAAAAAGTTATTATTGGCGCGGTATTGATCGGCGCGAGTGGAGCAGCAATCTATGAAGGCGTGCGCGCTTCCAAGCTGCAAGCACATACTGAAACGCTCGAACAGCAACGGCTAAGCCTTGGGGACGAAATTCGACAATTGAGGACAGATTTGGATCGCGCAAACGGCCAATTGGCAGCATTTGGCGGTAAGAGTGATCATGCCAAAGCCGAGACGACCGAACTGCTCAAGTTGAGAAATCAAGTCGCGAGACTAAGAGAGACTACTCGCATTCCCAATCCGAGTCCTGCCGATCCACTCGAGGCGGCTTCGAAGGACGCACTTACGAAAGTGAAACAGCTAAAGGAACGGCTAGAGCAAACGCCTAAACTAAAAATTCCGGAACTTGACCTTGTCTCGAACGAAGAGTGGCTGGAAATCGGGAAGCATTATTTCGAAGATTCCCAGGGAACAAACCTACGCCGAGTTTGTGCAGATCTGCGACGGGCCGGGAAAGAAGTTTTAGCAAATCGTGTTGGGGAAGCTTTGAATTCCTTCATCATAAACAATGGGGGTACCTTACCCGCGCAGATTAGCGACTTGAGGCCATACCTTGATTCGATAATCACCGATGACATGCTAGAGCGCTACAAGACGGTACGAACTGGTAAGCTCGCGGACGTTCAAAAGACGGATGCTATCTTTCTGGAAAAAGAGAGCGTGGATCAAGAAGACACGCTTTTCTCAGTTAGAGCTTACGGCTGGTCTTGGCATGGAACCGGCAAATTGATAGTTGGCGAGGTAGAAGGCAAATGGAACACTTCTGCAATTGAGGCCTTCGCAAGTAAGAGTCGAGAGTGATTTCCTTGCATTTCACGCCGCTACCGACACCGCAGTCGCGCAAGTGCCTGCAAGTGCCTTGCAAGTGCCGTGCAAGTGCCGGTCCTCACTATTGCCATTAGGCAATCATGAACGCGGGCGCTAACGCTCGGCCACAGTGCGAAAGCCTCTTTCCAGCGCATCGTTCCGGGCCCCACCCGGAGACAGCAGCACTTAAAGACCGCCTTTAGTATTATATTACTCTCTTGCGTTACACTCGGCAGTCCGATCCCAGTGCCTTCAACCTTGGTCCTTATCGCACGTTCCCCGAGATCCTTTAGCCCTGGCGCGGGCAGCGCGTTCGAAAACTCCGTCTACCTCCGTTTTCTCTTTCCACGTCCCGGCCCCAGCAGCAGCGAGGCATGAGCCCCTGACGATTTCAGCTTTTCAGAATTTTAGATTTTCAGCTTTTCACTTCCGTGCCCCCGTTTCACGGCGGCTCAAAATTCCTCCGAGAGCGGCCCAGCCCGCGCGCGCTATTGACTTTCCATATCCTTCCCATAGGGTCCAAAGATGAAGTCTCGGACCTTTAAACCTGATATTGGGGTGGCGGGGCGCGAGTGAGAAGCTGTTAGCGCTCAAGTGTTATGCCATCGCGATTTAATCCCGAGCCCGACCCAAGCAATCCGCCCTCGCCGGAACGATCGATCGATACCGGTCGACGATACGATGTGTATTGCTCAGAGGGCTACCAGCAGATTGTTGTGTACCGCAACGTACTGTTCAAGGGCATGAAGGGATTATATCGTGCTGGGCAGTTTGACTCTTCCGGAGAGTTTATTGAACTAGAGTTGCCGGAGGGCAAGATAGTATTCATTGCACGATATACGCTCATTAAGTTTTGTGAGCCAGGCGCAGACATCCCGTTCGAAGTCGTTGCTCCGAGACGTCCAGAGCGCTAACAAATCGATGCAATGAAGACAGGGCCTTTACCATGCGAAGGATAACGCAGCACCCATTTGCCCGTATTTTGTCTTTGCACCGATTTTGAAACTGATAAGACAAACTCCAGAAGCTCCCAAATGACACTTTTCTGCCAAGCATTTGAAGTTTGTTTTGGGATAGTTTTGTCTTTCAGCTTTTAACGATCATGAGAGGTTTGTCCAATTATTACGCACTGTTAGCTTGGTAATGCACTCACCACAGGAAATCATCGAATCGCTGCTTGCCGAACAAGCAGTCGTAGAGGGGACCCAACGAGACCTTTTCATGCGGCTCTATGAGAAATACTATTCGCCTGAATATCTGCACTACTTTCGATCGAGCTACGAGGAGTCTCGAACCAGTGGGGAGATCTTTTCCCGTGCAGAGGTGCTCGATTCTGTAGCGACGGTTGTCACAACTCGCTTTCGATTTAATCGTCAAGAACAGCGACGTTACCTGTTTCGACTTTCGAAAGATCAATGGGAGATTCATGGCGTCGAAACGGACTGCTTTGCTTGCAAAGGGACTGGCCGCAACGGGACCACGGAGTGCCAACATTGCGGCGGTCACGGCTGGGTGGACTATGTACGGCGGGCACGTGAAGGGAGCTAACCAGATGGTTGACCGAAGGACGAGGAGCGCGGTTACGAGGTGTCTGCAATCGGCGCTTTGTAGTTCCACTCCTCCTCATTGGTCAGCACGTCGTTATGACATGACCCTGGACGGATTACAATGGCTGTGTCGCGAGCTTGGCATTCACTGGCATAGGGTTATCTTGAGTATATGACAGCCGGGCATAACAAGCGTGCTGCACTCGATGCCGGTGGCCCATCCTGTTTTCATTTCACGCGTCACCGGCACGAGTGAGCACGAACCTTAGTTCTATGCGCACTCGAACGCCATTATGCTCGTTCTGCTATCGGTCCAAGTCCGAAGTAAAGCACCTCGTTGCTGGACAAGCTGGTGCCCACATCTGCGAGGATTGTGTGGTTCTCGCTTATGATGCGCTCGTTGCGAATGGCACCATAGATCCTGCTCCTCGCAAACCGGCTGGAAAGAAGACAGATGAGCAGAGTTCTGGAAATTAACTTGGGTCATTGTAAGGATCCTCCAAGTGCCGTCCAAGTGACGTCCGCCTCCGTCCTCTCGAGGACGAAGTCAGGCAAGCTCCTGCCCTATGCGGCCGCAGCGTGCAGCGGAACAATCTTTTCCGCAGCCGCCTTCTCGCGCTCCGTCTTGATCGCTTCCACGGCCTCAGACGTGATGCTAAACCACTTCTCAGCATCCGCCGTCCGCACCAGCTCGCGATAATTGCTGAACACGAGCCGCGGCGAGTTGCCAGCTTCCAGTGCCACCTGGGCCACATTCTGAGTCTGCGCTACCCGATAGCTGATGAACGAATGCCTCAACGCGTTGTGTTTCCACGCGAACGGCGTCCAGCCCTCAATCTGTGCTGTCTTTGCCCCGGGAGGCACTTCCACCCTTTGGCCTTTGCCACGCGCCTTCGCCGCCCGCTTTGCCTTCGCTTCGTTTTTGGCGAGCTGCTCATCCGACACTCCGTGCTTCTGCGCCCAGGCAAGGCGTCGCGCTTCGTTAATCTCTTTTATCAGGTCCTCCAACACAGAACCGACATTGCTATACTCGCAGACCCGTCCGCCTTCGTCCCAGTACTTAGCCAACCATTCTTTCAGATTGGGCAGGACCGGAACCGTTCGGCGGCTCGCCGTCTTCGCATTCCTGGCCCGAATCTCGATCAAATCATCCTCCAGCCGAACGTCAGACCAGGCCATCCGTTGAATTTCAATATGCCGCACGCCGGCAAACGAGCCCACCAGCAGGAAAGGCATAATCCCCTTCCGGGCGTGCACTAAAATCTCGGTCAACTCGCTGGGCGTGAAAATCTCAATTTCCCCACCACGATCCTTGGCTCTGCCGACCGCTGCCAACTCATCATGATCTTTCCCGAGATACTTCTGCGCCTTTGCGTAGGCGAACAAAGTATTTACCGAGCAACGCAGATTGTTGCGAGTCCGGCCAGAGACAGCCAACCCACGCAACCAGGTATCAATCTCCGCACCAGTGATTGAGCCGATGTTACGACTAAACACCCGCTTAAACTGTTTTAGGTCTGAACTCAGATGTTTTAAATACCCGTCGCTCAACCCGTCCCCGCGTTTCGCAAGCAGCATTTCATCAATGACAATCCTCACGAGTTTGGGGCGTGGCTCCGTCGGGTTCATCTTCTTGTAATACTCTGCGGCCACCATCGGAGGAGTCTTCCCGAGAACCCGCTTGAGTGCCACCGCCTGGGCAACAATCACCTCCAGTGGCAAGCCCAGCTCGACGGACAATTCCTTTGAGCGCAGATATGAAGCACGATCGGCGCTGCTCAGCGTTAGCACATCCCCCGAAGCGCTGCCGAGTTTGAGCGCGACAGTTTCGGCTTCACTCAGAGCCTGCTTGAAAGTCGGGAAAGTTGGCCGCTTTCGTGAGCCATCCTGATAGTAAGATAATGTAAAAGACTCGCATCCATTGGTGGGGGTGCGATAGATCTTAACCGACACCGACCCTTTCGAGTAGACGTATGGGAACTCGATTTCCTCCTGATTTCCTTTACTACTGTTCATCTGTCCAGTGTGTCAGGAATTTGTCAGGAATCAAGCATTTATTTGATTTTCCTCAATAAAAAGATGGTGCGCGATAGAGGGTTTGAACCTCTGACCCCTTCCGTGTCAAGGAAGTGCTCTACCACTGAGCTAACCGCGCGCTCTGAACGATGCCATCATTCCTGCTTTGAGCATCGTAGCGAAGAGCTTCCAATAGAAAGGCGGCTGGGGCAAGCCAATTGTAAGAGCCTGCCGGCGCATACGGCAACATATGGCACTTACTCTTCAAGCCGGCAACGGTTCTGAATTCTATCCTCAAACGTTTCAACCGCTTCCAGTACTCAAGCAGTCAAATACTAAAGACAGGCATTCATTATAAAAATATTGCCAAATCACTCCATCAGAAACAAACTTAGATGGTTGAATGGCTCGTTTTTTGGCATGAGTTTTCGGTTTGCATCTCGCTGGATTCCTAGGGGTTTAATCGGCAGCTTTTTATTGGCGGCAGTCCATCTGGGCGCGGCTGAAAAGCTGCAGTTCAATCGGGATATCCGACCCATTTTTTCGGACCGCTGTTTCAAGTGTCACGGGCCTGATAAGGCCAGTCGCAAAGCAAGTCTCCGTCTGGATCTTGCCGAAGAGGCGTATGCCGAGCGGAAAAAATCGCACAAGCCTGCCATCGCTCCAGGAAAACCCAACGAGAGCCTGGTTTGCCTTAAAATTTTTTCTTCCGATCCGGATGAGGTGATGCCTCCGCCGGACTCAAATCTTTCCCTGACAACCGGGGAGAAGGAAAAAATCCGGCGTTGGATCGCCGAAGGTGGTCAATATCAACCCCATTGGGCCTTCATCCCTGTGGCTGACACCATTGCCTTGCCCCCGGTAAAGAACCAAAGCTGGCCCCGAAACGAGATCGACCGATTCATTCTGGCGCGTTTGGAAAAGGAAGGCATCAAGCCATCTGCAGAAGCCGACAAATCGCGCTGGTTGCGCCGTGTCACCTATGATCTGATCGGGTTGCCGCCCTCTCCCGAAGAGCTTGATGGCTTTCTAACTGATCAAATGCCTGCTGCCTACGAAAAGGTTGCAGATCGTTTACTTGTCTCGAAGCACTTTGGTGAGCGCATGGCGATTCCGTGGCTGGATTCCGCTCGTTACGCTGATAGCTACGGATATCAAAGTGATCAGCTTTGCCCCACCTGGCCATACAGGGATTGGGTCGTGGATGCATTTAATAGAAATCTATCTTACGATCGGTTCGTGACCGAGCAACTCGCTGGAGATTTGCTGCCACAACCCGCGCGCGCACAACGGCTGGCCACTGCCTTCAATCGGCTGCATCGCCAGACTAATGAAGGCGGCAGCATCGAAGAAGAGTGGCGCACCGAATACGTGTCAGATCGGGTCCATACCTTCAGCACCGCATTTCTTGCTCTCACCTTCGAGTGCGCCCGCTGTCACGACCACAAGTATGATCCGATCAAACAACGCGATTACTATAGCCTCGCTGCTTTCTTCAATAGCATCGACGAATATGGGTTGTACAACGATACTGCCCATGTCCCTACTCCCTCCTTGCTCCTTCCCACGACAGAACAGGAAAAAACCATGGCAGAAACGAAGGTTGTCCTGGACCAAAAACGGGCGGCTGCAGCCCAGGCCGCAAAGGAATCGGAGGAAGCCTTTCAGAAGTGGCTCAAGCGCACAGATTTGTCACCAGAGGTCCCTGATCTGGTCGGGCAATTCTCGTTTGACGAGCTGGCTGGAACGAATCAATTTGCGAACAGCCTGAACGTTTCGAATCTTAGCACAGCGATTCGTGGCAACCAACTTGTTCCAGGCCACAAAGGCCAGGCAATTCAGTTCAATGGCGATGAGGAGATCACTTTTCCAAATCTCGCCGGCAGTTTGTCGCCATGGGAACGTTATACGGTGAGCTTTTGGCTGAAAGTTCCTCCTGCCCTTACCAATGGAGTCATTTTCCATAGATGCCAGGGGACCGACGTAGGTTTTTATGGAACCGAACTGGATTTACAACAGGGCCGGCTATTTTTTGTAATCAAACGCTTCTATCCGGGGAATGCCATCGCCATTCGTTCGATCGAAAAAGTTCCCGCCTCGGAATGGGCGCAGATTGCGGTGAGTTACGACGGTTCGGGCCAGGCTGAAGGCATGCAATTATTTATTAATGGCAAACCCGCCACCTTGGAGATTGTCCGAAATCATTTGTACAAAAGTCCGCAGAATGGAGGCACGGGTTTTAGTTTCGGAGCGCTTTTCCGTTCGGCCGGCTTGAAACAGGGTGTGCTCGATGACTTTCGTGTTTACAGCCGTCCACTAGCGCCGATCGAGATTGCCCAGTTGTATGATAATCATTCTTTAACCGACGCGCTCGCAGCCAGGAGGCCTGAGGTATTGAGGTCATACTATCTTGCGGCGTTTGCCGCTCCAGTTGCCAAGGCTCACGCTGAACTTGCGGCCGCTCTCAGGAGCTATTTTGAAGCGCGCAACAAGGTGATGGAAACGAGCGTCATGGAAGAGCTTGCGGAGCCGCGGCCCGCTTATTTGCTGGCTCGGGGACGTTACGATGCGCCCCGGACAGAGGACAAGCGCGTCACACGGAACACGCCTGAGTCACTTCCTGCGCTGCCGGTTGGCGTGCCAAAAAACCGGCTGGGCTTGGCAGCATGGTTGACCGACCCAAAGAATCCTCTTACCTCGCGCACCGCTGTCAATCGGTTCTGGCAAATGATTTTTGGCCGGGGAATTGTGAACACCCCTGAAAATTTTGGAACGCAGGGAGCGGAGCCCTCTCATCCCGAACTGCTGGATTGGCTGGCGCGCGATCTCATCAAATCCAATTGGGACGTGAAAGCGACTTTGAAAAAAATAGTGCTCAGCGCCACCTATCGGCAGGACTCGATGCTTCGTGCGGATCTGCAAAACAAAGATCCCGAAAACGTGTTGCTTGCGCGCGGTCCATCGCAGCGGTTGCCAGCCGAAATGATTCGCGACACGGCTTTGGCCGCGAGCGGTCTTTTGGATGACAAAATCGGTGGACCGCCCGTCAGCCCGTATATGCCCGGCGATTTGTGGCGGGAAAGCAATAGCATGAGCCCGGCATACCATCAGAGTGTCGGGACGGATCTCTATCGCCGCAGCCTTTACACGGTATGGAAACGTACCGCGCCAATGCCTGATATGACAGTTTTCGATGCCCCGTCGCGAGAGGTCTGCACGGTGAAACGCAACGCCACGGCCACCCCACAACAGGCTTTCGTGCTGCTCAACGACACTCAATTTGTCGAAGCCGCGCGCGTTCTGGCCGAACGGGCGCTCAAGGAAGGTCGATCGACACAAGAGCAAATCAGCTTTGCGTTCCGCCGATTGACAGCGCGGCAACCAACAGAAGCCGAACTTAATCTGATGGAACAATTGCTAACTGAGCAGAAAGCGATGTTTAAGCAGGAGCCTGGTCGGGCGGAAAAGCTCATTGCGGTGGGGGACAGAAAGCGAGATCCCGCCCTGGAGCCGGGCGAGCTTGCAGCCATGACTTCTGTTTCGCAAGCCATCATGAACCTCGATGCAACTGTTTGGAAAAGATGAGGAAAATTATGGGAAATGAATATTTTGAACCTTCGCCTTTAGCCGATCCCTTTGCAGTTACCCGCCGCCAATTTTTTGCAAGGACTGCGCGGGGGCTTGGAGTAGCAGGGTTGGCGAGTTTATTGCCAGGTTCCTTGTTTGCTGCGAAAGAACCGGAAACCACTGGCGGGCTGGCTGGTTTCCCCAACTTTCCCCCTAAAGCCAAGCGTGTCATTTATCTGTTCCAAAGCGGGGCGCCCTCGCAGATGGATTTGTTCGATTACAAACCTCTGTTAAACAAGTTGAATGGCGAACAACTACCCGAACATGTGCGTGGCGGGCAGAGGTTGACCGGCATGACTTCGCAGCAGGCCTCGATTCCCCTGGCTGGTTCGGTATTTAAATTTAGACAGCACGGCCAATCCGGCGCGTGGTTAAGCGAACTGCTGCCGCATACTGCAACGGTGGCCGACGAGATTTGTTTGATTCGTTCGATGTTCACTGAGGCGATCAATCATGACCCTGCGATCACATTTTTTCAGACCGGTTCGCAAATTGCGGGGCGGCCTTCGTTTGGCTCATGGGTCCACTACGGGCTTGGGTCCACCAACGAAAATCTGCCGGCTTTTGTTGTGCTGGTCACACCCGGAAAAGGGGACCAACCGCTTTACTCGCGCCTTTGGGGCAGTGGCTACCTCGACACACGCTATCAGGGCATTCAGTTTCGCGCTGGAAAAGAACCGATCCTCTATATGTCCAATCCGGATGGCCCGTGCGGCACCGGCCGGCGGGCGTTGCTCGACAAGCTCAATGCGTTGAACAAGCTTCAGTTCGAAAAGGAACTGGACCCTGAGATTGAGTCGCGCATTGCGCAGTACGAAATGGCTTATCGCATGCAAACCAGTGTGCCGGAAGTGACCGATCTGTCGAAAGAGCCTGACCACATTTTCGAATTGTACGGGTCAGACAGCCGCAAACCCGGCACCTTTGCTGCGAATTGCCTGCTCGCGCGGCGTTTAGCGGAACGTGGTGTGCGGTTCATTCAGCTCTATCATCAGGGCTGGGATCAACACGACAATCTCCCTGCCGGTATCCGACATCAAACCGGCGAGACCGATCAGGCGAGCGCGGCGCTCATCAAGGATTTGAAGCAACGGGGCATGCTCGATGACACCCTTGTGATTTGGGGCGGGGAATTTGGCCGAACGTGCTATTCTCAGGGCAAGCTTACCAAGGATAATTACGGACGGGATCATCACCCGAGATGCTTTAGCCTCTGGCTGGCGGGCGGAGGAATTAAACCTGGCATCACTTATGGGCGCACGGATGATTATGGATATAATATTGTGGAGGAGGATGGAGCAGTTCACGTGCACGATTTGCAAGCCACTCTTCTTCACCTGCTCGGCATCGACCACGAACGGCTGACATTTTTATATCAAGGTCGTCGCTTCAGGTTGACGGATGTCCATGGCCGTGTAGTAAAAGACATTTTGGCTTGAAGTCAGGTATCTTATCCACACCTTTTCGATATTCAGTTTCAGGAGCATCAACCCCATGAACAACTCGGGCGTCGAGGCTGTGGGCGGCTTGCCTCTGTCGGTTTGATGACGCTGACCAATTTTACTTACAGCGCGCCCGTGGGCACAATTTTACCCTGAGGGAGTGGAGATTCGGAGAATTCAGTTTGCAAGCCGAACTGGATCGGCCCTGAATTCATCGGTTAAATCCACAAAAGGCACCTGGGCGGCAAGCCACTTGGGCTCCCGGCTGATCCCGTCCATGGAAAGGACGGTATTGTTCCAGATTAAGTACACCCCTGCGCCTAAGACAGTGAAGGCTTCAAAACCAGTTCCGACACCGTCAGGCGCGAATTCAAAATCACCCGGGTCATGCGGCAACGTGAGCAATGGCGCACGGAGGCGGCCTGCGTCTTTGAGAAAATTCTTTTGGAACCCTTCTTTTCTTGGTCCTTCGTAAGCCAGCAGCCGAGCCTTCTTCCCCCCAAGCGAAACGATAGCCCACTCATCGAAAACGACCTTGGCGTAGCGGGCGTTCATCTTTTCGGTGCAGCTCTTGATTAAATCGGTTGCTTCACTAATTCTCATAACAAACTTCAGTTCTTACGCCCCAAATAGCAAGACTCAGGCCATAAAACGTCGGCGTCTATGCCCCTGAGGTTTCGAGCTTCTTTTGTTTTGTGACACTGGCTGCGACCTTTTGCTTCCGCGATCCTGCCTGGACTGAGAGCGCGCAGCGCCTTGCACCTTGCTGCGAACGAGCCGGAAATCCACTTGTTTCTTGAACGTGTCCACCTTGGCGACCTGCACCTGCAGCCGGTCGCCCAGCCGCACGATACGGCGGTTACGACGTCCGATGAGATGATTACGCCCGGGATCGAACACATAGAAATCATCCTCAAGCGTCGATAACGGAACGAGGCCGCTCATCGCAAGGTCTGGCACATCCACGAAAAAGCCAAAATTGCGGACGTCGGTGACGAGCGCCGGGTAGACCAGCGGCTGGCCAGAAAGGATCTGCCCATTGAGAAATGCAAAGAGTTTCACATCTTTGCTGGCGCGCTCGGCATCGGCTGAGTTGCGTTCAGTGACAGAAATGTGGTCAGCAACTTCGACGAGAGCCGCGCGTGAACTGGAATGATGCTCGAACAATGCGCGATGCACGACCAGGTCGGCGTAGCGGCGAATCGGCGATGTGAAGTGGGTATACTTCGATTTAGCCAATCCGTAATGGCCGAGGGGTTCGGTGGCATAACGAGCGCGCATGAGCGATTTGAGGAATCCAATCTTGAGAGCGGGGCCGATAGCCAGGTTGTTAAGCCTTTGTAATAGGCGCTGCACTTCCGGGCGGTGTCCCAGGTTGCCGCAGGGCACATTGTGACTCAATACCTCCTGGCGATACTCCTCCAGCCGGCTTTCGTCCGGCGGCTCATGGACGCGATAAACCGCCGGCCGCTGCAGGTTCATTAAGCGAGTGGCAACCGCCTCGTTTGCGAGCAGCATGCATTCCTCGATAAGCTGGTGCGAAGCGTCGTTTATTGTTTTTTCGATGCGGGCTACACGACCGCGCTCATCCAGGCGAATTTTCATCTCGGGAAAATCGAGTTCGAGGGAGCCAGATTTGAACCGAACCCGCCGGATGCGCTGGGCCAATTCATGAGTCTGATGCAGCATCTGCTCGATCGGTCCAACAGGCTTGCGCTGAAGCACAGCGAATGCCTCCAGATAGGAGAACCGTTGTTTGGAATGAATCGCTGCAGAATGGAACTTTGTTTGCAAAACCCTGCCCTCGTTTGACAAAAGAAACTCGACGCACTTAGTCAGGCGATCCACCCCGGGCTTGAGCGAGCACAATTCATTGCTCAAGCCTTCCGGCAGCATCGGAATGACGCGATCCACCAGGTAAGTCGAGTTGCCGCGTTTGTGGGCTTCCACATCCAGCCCGCTTCCCGGCTTTACGTAATGCGATACGTCGGCAATATGAACCCACAATCTCCATTGGTTGTTACAGTCAGGCTGGAGGCAAATAGCATCATCAAAATCCTTGGCGTCGTCAGGGTCAATCGTGATGACCTGGTGCGAGCGACAATCCAGGCGGCCATTGAGATCGCCAGGTTGGATGGTGGTTCCGAATGAGCGCGCCTCTTGCAAGATATTCTTTGGGAAGTGCAACGGCAGATCGTATTGCCGCAGCACTGAAAGCATGTCCACACCTTCCGCATTGGGTGGGCCCAAAATCTCGATGATTTCCCCTTCTGGATTAGTGTGCCGCGATTCCCATTCGCGCAATTCCACCACCACCTTGTCGTCCACCTGTGCCGGACGACCGACATCCCGCGGAGGCGGCACATAAATATCGTGCGGAATTCGCGGATCATCAGGAATGACAAAAAAGAATTCCCGGCTGCGACGCAGCGTGCCGACAATTTGCCGCCGCCGGCGCTCGAGAATTCGGACGACCGTGCCGGTTGCTGAATCCGGCGCGTTCGGGCGCAAACCTTTGGACCGGACATCACGGCGCACCAGCACGCGGTCTTCGTGCAACGCGGTCGAGGTTGCATTTTCCGGAATGGTGATCTCCTTCATTCCGGGATCATCCGGTTGCAAAAATCCTTTGCCCGAGCGATTCATGCGGATTCGGCCAGGAATCAAATCGGCTTCGCGGGGTTCGATGTAACGGTTGCCCTTGACACGAGCAATGCGTCCAGTCCGCTCCAATTCTCGAAGTACGTTTTGTAATTCCTGCTGCTGTTTCGGTTGGAGACCAAGGGCCCGGATTAACTCCGGCACATTGGATGGCACGTAATCTTTCCGTTGAAGTGTAAACAGCAGTTTATCCGTAAGATCTTTCATCGTAATTTTTCGCGAGGCCAACTGTAGACCATTTCAATAAATGGACCAGCACAGAACCGTGCTTGATGGTGCGCGTGTTTGCGTGTTTTAGTTTGGAGGGCAGGCGAACCTTCCGGTGCTCAATCGCTTGTCAGCCTCAACGAGTTTACTCGGTTGGCTCTTACTTTCCCAATGCGGTTGCGTGAGCGCGCAGCCATAACAGGTCTTCATTTTTGGCCGAAACGGAGGTGAATTCGTGTTTGACGCTTTGAACCGCCTGTTGAGGAGCTTGCAGCTCCGCGCTCCGCCAGCGGTGGATTTCTGCATGGCCATCAGCAAACGTTACGCCTCCCGAGCCTCCGTGATAGCCGGAAGGAAAATTGACGATCTGATTGTTCACCATGTCGATAGCAAATTCCCCGTCATCAATGCTGTCGTCACGTTCATCGACAAAAACGATCGCTTCGCTCACGGAAATGCCAGCGATCTGGCTTTTCTTTCGAAACGAGCGGTAGCCAGGATTCCAGGGATCAGTGCGATAGCCCATCCAAACACTCATCGAGACCGTGCGCACAACCGGATAGGAAGCGTTGCCTTCTTTAGCCATGACGCGGCTGGCCAGGCAACGGTACACACCGGGCGAACCCGTGTAGGGTCCAAGAGCGCCGTACTTGGGATCCATCATCCAGATAGTGTTTGTGTTGTCGATATTATCGAGCTGCCGCGGATCAAGCCAGCCGCTTACCCAATTTCCTACGTTTGCTACGTGGTTTGCCTGGTCCTGCCAGTAGTTGCCGGCGATGAAGTCATTGTGGTCGTCAGCGTACATCGCCCATGCCAACTGCAACTGTTTTAGATTTCCCAGGCAATGTACGCCGGTAGCTTTCATTTTAGCTCTGCTCAAGGCCGGCAATAACATCGCCGCTAGAATTGCGATAATGGCAATTACCACGAGCAATTCAATGAGCGTAAACCCGGAGCCAGACTTATCGACCTCCGCGGTTTTGTAATTAGCAAACCGAGATGACATAGGGTGTTCGGAAAGACTACTTTAAAAAATGGTTTCGTCCAGAAGTTATGGATGTTTCAATCTCCCTGGGTGCGCCAATAGCTTTAAAAATAGACTGGGACAGGTCCACTCCTTATGCTGCGCCGCGCAATGAACAACCATACTCCGGCAACATTTTTGGGTGAGTTGGTCGGGAGATTGCGACAATTGCCGGGGTTTCTTTGGCGGCTTGAGGGCAGCCTTAAAGGTGTTCAATTTCACGGCCGGTGTGAGCTTTTGGGCCGGCCTATCATCAGCGTGGCAAGAGGGGCTCGCCTTGTTGTTGGGGATCGAGTCAGAATCTATAGCGCTACGCGCGGCAACCCTTTGGGATGCTTTCAACCTTGTGTGCTTCGCTCTCTTTTGCCCGGTGCCCAGTTAGTTTTGGCTCCGGGCGTTGGCCTTAGTGGAACTGTCCTTTGCGCTGCCAAGTCCATTGAGGTGGGCGAAGGAACAATATTTGGCTCCGGCGCCATGGCGATCGATAACGATTTCCATGTAGCAGCCGGGGAGTGGGAATGGACGGATGACCCGAACCTTTATAGCGCAACCGCGCGGCCCATTAAGATCGGCCGCGGAGTTTTTATTGGCGCCCGGGCGATTATTCTAAAAGGAACTACTATCGGCGACCGCGCGATCATTGGCGCAGGAGCTGTCGTCACGAAAGACGTGCCTGCTCGCCATCTGGCAGTAGGTAATCCGGCGCGGATCAGCGAACCCGAGGTTTGATTACTTATTGCGGACGGTCTTTCACGTTCCCGGTATTGCGGGAATTCCCGCGAAATTTGGGCCAGGGCGAGCGGCCCAGTGAGTACTTGTTTGGGACAGCAATAAAACGGATTGCATCGGTAACGTAGATGTCGCCCGTGGCCGACACGGCTGGAGGAGCCCGGTTTACTCCCGGGAAAACCCAATTGAAAGTCAGGTCCGGCGCAATGTTTAGCATGACGCCCCATCCGGACTCGAAACAGATAGACCCATCTGCCAGTATCAACGGGGTGGGTTGAATCAAGTCTTCAACATTCCGGTCCCATTTTTTTTGGCCGTCAGGCGTAATAGCCCATAGCTGTTTGTTCACTGCGACGTAAACGATGCCGTCCAGGCCTATGACCGGTGAAGACTCCGTAATTCCTCCCGTGCGAACACGCCATTTTAACTTTCCGTCAGAGTTCAACGCATAGCAGGAGCCATCCACTGATGTGAAATAAATCACTTCTTCCTGGTTTATCGCGGGCGAGGAAATGATGGGACCACCCACGGCATATTCCCATTTCCTGGTTCCATCCGGGGCCAGTGCGTAAAACTTATCATCATGAGAACCGAAATAGATCGTGCCATTCGCGCCAATTGCGGGGGATGAAACAATGGGGCCGGCGGTGGAGAACTGCCAGCGTGCTTTCCCATCCGGATTCACGGCATAGAAGGTTTTGTCCCACGAACCGAAACATACCATCCCGTCAGTAGCCACTGCGGGGGAACTGTCCACCCAGCCACCTGTGTGGTATTCCCATTTCTTTTTACCATCAGGTCGCACGGCGTAGCACTTGCGATCGCGGCTGCCAAAATAAATTGTGCCGTCAGTCCCGATTGCCGGCGAAGATTTAATCTCGAGCCCGGCCCGAAAAATCCATTTAAGCGAGCCCTCGGGCCCAACTGCCCAAAGCCTGCCCGTGAAAGTGCCGAAGTATATGGTGCCATCTGGAGCGATTCCCGGACAGGTTTGGCTCGATGTGCCAGTGTTTAACGACCATTCGTTTGTAAGATACTCCACTTCCGCGCAGGTGGCACGCGAGACGAACCCCAGCAATAGAAAAGAGAGAAGCGATAGGAGGCCCTTTTTGCGGTTCCATTGCCTCGAAGGCCGTTCAACGGTTCGGTGAATTTGTGGCATTTATTCCCCGCCTGGAACTCCCAAAATGGCATCTCCGGCTCAGGCCAGGAATTAAAAGCTACAAAAATAAGCAGGATTGCGAAATGAAAATCTAAAGATGCAGATCAATAAAACTGTTTATCCGGACTAACCTGGCATAGAATCATTCCATCGATGCCCGAGAATCCGTTGTGCTCCAGTTCAGAAGGCGTTGTTCCTCAGGGGAACGTCGCAGAGGTACCAATTGCGATTGCTGCGGATCGTTGCGCCGAAAAAATCACGCAATTAAAACTACCGGCTTTACAACCGGATTTAAACGACAGCACGGAAGCGAAACCTTTTGTGAAATGGGCGGGCGGGAAGGGCCAACTTTTGCCGCAGCTCGAACCTTTTTTTCCGCGCACGCTTGACTCTTATGTGGAACCTTTCGTCGGAGGTGGAGCGGTTTTCTTTCGCCTAAGGGAAAGATTTCCGAACACGGTGGCATTCCTTCGGGATAGCAATGCGGAGTTGATCAATTGCTACCAGACTGTTCGCGACAACGTCGAAGGGTTAATGCAGCGCCTGGACGAACACTTGCGACTGTTTCGCGCTGACCATGAACGTTATTTTTACTCGGTGCGGGGCCAGCATCACCTTGAAGACCCCGTGTCGAGAGCGTCGCGGCTGATTTTTCTAAACAAGACCTGCTACAACGGGCTTTGGCGGGTGAATGCGCGCGGACAGTTCAATGTGCCGATCGGTTCCTACCAGCCCGACAAAGTGTCATTGTATGAACGAGGCAACCTGTTAGCCGCATGCAAAGCTCTGCAAAATGTCGATATTGCTGTTCAGGATTTTCGAGAAACTTTGCGCGCCGCGCCGGCGGAGGGGTTCGTGTATGTCGATCCTCCTTACGATCCCATATCAGCGACTGCAAATTTCTCCTCTTATACCAAAGAACTGTTTGGCAAAGAGCAACAAGCAGAGTTGGCTGCTCTTTTTGCGGAAGCAGCCGAACGAGGTGTTCATTTAATGTTGTCAAACTCCGACACACCTCTCATTCGAAAACTGTATGAGAATTTTCAGCTTCTGAAGGTCAAAGCGCGCCGCGCGGTGAACTCCGACGGCGGAAAAAGAGGTCTGATTTCCGAGGTTCTGGTCTTGAGTTACCCGCAGCCAACATAAGCACGGGCATGCCTTGCGGGAATTTTAGATGCGGCAGCAGAGTTAACGGAGAGAACTCCTTTCTGGCCTCCGTTCACTCCTTTTTCATGTTCACATCTGCATACAAAACTTAATAGCCAAACTAACCAAATGACCCGGCTTGCCAGCAATGATTGACAAGAGTATTTTGGATGCACAAACCTGAATTTATGCGATCGCTTGCCAGGCTGCTGCCACACAGATTTCATTCCAACACGCGCCAAATTAGGACCAATCTTGTCGCGAATACCAGGGTTCTTGCCTTTACCTTAATTGAGCTTTTGGTGGTGATTGCAATCATTGCGATCCTGGCGGCAATGCTTTTACCCGCGCTGACATCGGCCAAGGAGAAAGCCAAGCGCGCCTCATGCCAGAGCGGCTTGAGACAGCTTTCCCTGGCGTTACAAATGTACGGCATCGATAACGGGGATCGATTGCCCCAGGGTAATCGTGACGATGGGGCTTCGCACACTATTTGGATCAGCACCAATACCTTCAATGCCATTCAACAGTACAGCGGCACCAACATGAGCACGTGCCCGAGCCTGGCAGGCACATTTCAGTATTATTTGTATCCCTATGGGTGGGTGATCGGTTATAGCTACAACGGTGGTCATAAAAAACCATGGTCGGGCGAACCGAATCCGAAATGGGTTTCACCACAAAAGTTCACTGATAGTCCACTCCTGACGGTGGCATGTGATTTGAATGCCTGGGCGGAACCGTCGAGCGGTTCCGGATGGGTGATCGCACCTCATTGCCAGGGTGGCGCGGCCCGCAACGGAACTACTCCCTTTTTAACAGTCACCAAACTAACCAAGCCGGGTGATGTCGGCGCGAAGGGAGGGAATGTGGCGCTTCTGGACGGTTCCGTTCATTGGAAAAACCTTCGCTCAATGACGAACTACTGGGCGTACCAGTCAGGGTACTATTGGAATATGTGGTAAGGAAGAGTTCCGATCGGGACTATTCAATGGAGGTCACGGGTTCACCAGCCTCACCCTGTAAAAGCGACTGTCCGGGCCAGGTGGACCGCCGGTTACTGTCCAGTCATCCACGAATGTTTCGGTGCTCTCGACACCGGCGGGCACGTTGGTTTCATTCATCGTCACTGCCTGAATAAAATTAGTGCCGGAACCGGCAAGAGTATTCGCATACTCCACAGCGTAAGTCCTGGAGCCAACTGAACTCCATGTGAGCTGTGGGTAACCTGAGCCATTCTGGAAATGCATTGAGGCGCGGAAGGTGGAAAGCGGATTGTTGGGGTCCAAGCCCAGTCGGAAACATTGCAGATTGCTGAATCCGTTCGCAGCGACGCCTTGGGGAAAAGCGTTGGTCAGATTGCCGTAGTAGCGGCTTTCCCACCAGTTGGGTAGACCGTCGTTATCGGAGTCCAACAATCCATTCCAGTAATCGATGACGACGCCACCGGACAGCAGCTTCTGGCCTGATTGGCTTAGTGCGTTGGTTGCCGGACAAAGCGCGAGAACGGCCGCTGAATCCGGCGCCAGCATGAACGTGCCAGTTCCAGAAACATTGGTGGCTTGGAAAGCGCCTGTGATCATGTTGTAAAGGTCTTTCGGCTCGGTCCCGACGCTCAGCGTGACTTGCTGGCTGACTGCATGGGGATTGTAAAAAAGGTACGTAGGATATGCCGCGGGCGGGAATGCCTCCGTGGCCACGCAATCAACTTGCAGGATGCCTGGCACGTTGGAAGTTTGAAACAGTGCCGCCATCCAACCGCTGCCCCAGGCGCCGTAGGGATTCAAATCCTGAATTGGATCCGTGGCGTCCCCGGTCGCATAAGGGGTTGTGGCTGCGAGGTGACGGACGCCTTCGTATGAGATGGTCTGCACGCCGGTTTGCTGGACCCATGCCGCACTGGACTGCATGTTCGTGGGGAGGGTGTTCGGGTAGAACAGGTTTGCATTGGCGGCCAGGTGCAACAACCACCGGCCCAGTAACCGTGCGTATTGTGGCTGATAACGGACGGTGGGAATGATAATGCCCGCGGCGGAGTACGAGTTCATCGAGAAAGCGTAACCGCTGGAGTCGGTGGTGCTGCCCATGAGGCCGTAGGCGTCATAGTTTCCCCAGCGCGCATTTTCGCAGCCCCAACCAGGCCGGGCATCGGATGTGGGAGCAAAAATCCAGTTGAGATGTTTGCTGGTGGAGTAGTTCCGCCCCAGTTCCGCATTCATCCGAGCGGCCAGCGACGGGCCGAAAAAACCCAGCGTTTCGTAAAAAGGATTGGCTACGCGGCTGTTCATCTGGCTCATGCAGAGGTCGGCCGCCGCGAGGTATTTTGAATCGCGGAATTGCAGGTATGCCATGTATTCGAGCCAGGCAATGCCGATGGCCATATCCGGCTCATGCCAGGCATAATCCGTTGGAGTCATGGTCGCGAAGTTGAAGCCGGTGTGCTCCCAATTGTTGCTCAACACCGGCAGCGCGGTAAGCCAACTGTCAGCAATGGCAGCCATCTTCGTTTGTGACGAAGGGCGAACGGGATAGCGGGAACCAATTTCATAGAAGAGGATGCTCGGAAAAATGTCATACCAGGCTGAGCCAGAACCTTGGGAGTTGACGTTGTTCAACAACAGGCCATGGCCGTTTACCAGGCAATAAAAGACCTCGCACTGCTGAACGCGGTCGTGACCAGCGAGCGAAGTCATGTTCAAACCCGCGAGGGTGCCACCGAGCACGGCACCGAGCGTCGTGAGGGCTTCGCCGCTGTCGTGTGGATTGCCGACGTAACTTGGCAGACTGAAGGCGGCCCCGGAGTACCCTGCGGCTGTGTTAGCGCTGTATTCGTATAGGAGCGGCAGAAATTGTCCTGTCAGCGATGGATTGAAGGCAAGCTGATGATAATCGACGGCGGTTTGCTTCCAGTCGCGAATGATCAGCGGATCAGGCAACATCGGGAAAGCTTCAAGGTAAGGCACCAGTGAATTAACATTGGTTGCCGTCGCCAAAGAAATGTCGTCCAGCCATGCCAACCCGGTTACATTAACGCCGCCGCCCGAAGTAAAGGAGAGATTCATTTTCACAGCACTGGGCGGGGCCTGGAAGGGCTGTGTGATTTCCTCCCAAAAGTCATGTGCGCCGGAAAATAGATAGCTCGTACTTGAAAATAATGTCGCGCTGGCATTGTAAAAATTCACAGTCACGCGCATGGGCCCGATATTGGTGATGGTGTATCGGAGGTTATAGCGGAGTTGGTAATTCCCGCCGCCGCTAATGCTGAGCTGATCCGAATACCATTCCCCGTATTCAGTGCTGCTGCCATCGTTGAGCTGGAATGCGTGGGTGGCGCTTACCGACTGAGTTGTTGTCCAAAGATCGATTCCTAAGCTGCTGCCGCCCCTGTGCCAGAAATCCGGAACACCGTCGCTGTTGCTATCACCTTCAAGAGTCGGGTTGGGCCAGAAATTGCCGGGCAGGAGCCCCGCCTGCATGGACAGTGGCGCAAGTGCCAGCAAAAGCATTGCGCTCAAACGAGAGCGCAGGCTTGGGCGAGCAGGAAATAACATAATTAACAAGGCTGGTTGGCAGAATGCAACTTCTGCGCAGCCAGCCCTTCTTTTATTTCATTCCGGCGAGTCATTTACTCGAAGGAATGAAGTTATCGCATTCGCCCTTACTCCTGTTTCACACGATAGAAGCCTGAATTGCCACCGTGTACGACAGTGTCATGATACGAGGTGGTGACGCCCCCCGATGCATAGCCAGTAACCAGCGGTGCCCAGCTCGGCGGCCCGAGAGAGCTTGTGAAGAACACTGTATAAGTCGCGCTGGGCAAACTGTCCCAATTGAGAGTGACGCCCGTGATATCGCGCGTGACGCCGGTGATCAGCAGGCTTCCCACCTGGATGGAAAGGTCATCGATCACCATCGTGCCGGTGACCGAAGAGGCTCCGCCGGAGGCGAAGTTGACTCGCAACTGGGTTGTTCCGGCTGGTACCTCCAGGCGCTGGAGTTGGCGTTCAAAAGTTGAGGTGGCTACACTGCCATTCCAGCCCGAACTTTGGCCGATGACATTGAAATCGTGCCCGCTAAGGGTGGCATTGCCGGCATCAAGGAAAGCGAAGCTCAAACGCATGTTCCCACTGTCAACGCTATAGAGCTGATACCATTGGAAATCCAGCACTTGCCCTTCGGTAACTTTGCCCATGAGATCCAGAACCCCATACCATTCGCCATAATTGCCTGCGTCGTTATCCAGCAGGGACAGCGAATGGGTGTGGCTGACGGAATTTGCCGTGGTGACCTGGTCAATGGAACCGGAGCTGCCACCCCGATGCCAAATACCTGACGGCGTCCCGGCCGTGGGATTGTCCAACTGATCCCCATTCTCAAACGTTGGGTTCGGGAAAAAGTTCCCCGCCAGGACAGTCGAAGGATGGAGAGATACTGAGAGATCGTCTATGACCATTACTCCGACGGTGGTGGAGGGACCGCCAGAGGTCAATTGAACGCGAATCTTGGCCGCACCCGCCGGGACGCTTACCTCTTGCAACCGCGACACGAAAGGAGAGCCCGCGATCGTGCCCAGCCATCCGGCGCTATTGCCACTGACGTTAAAAACAGTTTCCGCGATAAAGGCGTCGCCCGAAGTCCGAAAACCCACAGTCAACCGCATGTTCCCGTTGGTGATGCCATACATTTCGGACCATTGCACATCCAACAGATCGCCGGGATTGGCATGGCCACTCAGTAAAACATCGGAATACCACTCGCCGTAACCCCCGGTATTAGTATCCACAACTACGAGCGCATGGCTGGGGCTGACATAGTTATTTGTCGTAACCTGATCAATGGAGCCATCACTGCCGCCACGGTTCCAATTTGCCGGTGTGCCGGTTGGTTGGTCGAGGCTGGTGCCCGTCTCGAAAGTCGAATTAACCCAGAAGTTGCCCGACACTGTCGGCACGACACGTGCCACCGATAAATCATCGATCAGCATCACACCCGTTATGGATGCGCTTCCACCGGAAACTAAGGAACAGCGCATTTTCACTGCCCCTGCAGGGACTACCGTGGACCCATTGCGCCTGGTAAACGTCGAGTTTGCTATCGACCCCGCCCATCCCGCATTCGTAGTTCCGGAAGTGACAAAGTCGGTTGAGCCCCCAACCTGGGCGGAAGCACCGTCAAAGAATAGGATTGTCAGCCGCATCTCGGGTCCGCTGATGTTGTACATTTCGAACCACTGGAGGCTCAAGGTGTCGCCAGGGCTGGCGTTGCCACTGAGAGAAAGGTCCGAGTACCACTCGCCATAGCCGCTGCCGCTGATATTGGAATCGATGACTGCCAGCGCATGATTCGAGCTGGCAAAGTTGTTGGTGAGCACCTGGCAAATCGTGGTGTCTCCGCCGCCGCGATTCCAATTGTTGGGCGTGCCGTTCGTTTGATTCAGGCTCGTGCCGAGTTCGAATGATGAATTTGTCCAAAAATTGCCAAACAGCAGGTTTGGCACAGGTGCCCGCGCCACTGATAAGTCATCGATGACCATTACTCCCGTAATAGTTGCGGAACCGCCCGAGACCAGCGAGCAGCGCATCGTCACTGCGCCGGAAGGAACTAACACGGAGCCGTTTCGTAGCGTGAATGTAGAATTGTCTATCGTGCTATTCCATCCGGGGCTGGTTGAGCTCGAGGTTACAAAGTGGGTGGACCCCCCCACCTGGGCAGATGCACCATTGAAAAAAGTGAGGGTTAGCCGCATCTCCGGGCCGCTGAGATTGTACATTTCATACCATTGGATATTCAAAGTATCGCCGCCACTGGCATTAAAGCCCAGGGGAACATCCGAATACCATTCACCGTAACCGCTGCCACTGGTATCGTTATCTATTACTGCAAGTGCATGGGTCGCACTGACGGATTTGTTAGTGATCACCCGGCAGATGGTGGGATTGCCTCCGCCACGATTCCAATTCGAAACCGTGCCGTCGGTTTGGTTGAGGTTAATGCCGCTCTCGAAGCTGGAGTTTATCCAGAAGTTCTTAGGGAGATAATCGCCCTGGACTTGGGTCGCCATCAGCAGCAGAGTGGCTGCCGCGAGGAGTGTAGGTTTGTAATTCATATTTCGGTTACGTTTATTGCTTTCGTTTTGTCTGGTAGTGCGAACCTTCATCCCATTCAGAGTCGTGGTATGAAAGCCTCTATATAAGTCCACACAGGTGTTTTGAGTTCTCGCTTGCGCTTTAAGCTGGAAATAGGCCAATTGCTGCTCAGTTTTTGCAACCTGTTCAACCAAAGGACGTTTATAAACTTCTAACCGATTTTAGCCCAGACCCAGAAAACTAAAAGGCGTGCAACTTGCAACATGCGCGAGGGTTGAAATGTGCATTTTGCCCGACGAGAGCGCTAAGTCATTCCAAAAGAAACCCAACCCCGCGAGTATTCTGGGACAGGTACGGTGACGGCCATCCGTCCTTCAGAAGTGCGCACCTTGGTTCCCGGTGAGCCGCAGAAGATGAAGATCCTTCTTGAACTGTCATGTCTTTTGTCCTTGCCTTCTTGCAAGGTTAGAGCGTCAATCCAACACTTTTTTTGCTCAAATTTTGGGATGACTGTGTTATGGCAACTTACCGGAACCGCCGCGCCGTTCAGATCGAAAGCAACTCGCTGCGTTTAACTGTCCTGGTTGAAGGAGGGCATATTGCGGAGTTGCTCCACAAAGCGACGGGGATCAATCCTTTGTGGACGCCACCATGGCCGTCGATCGAGCCATCCACCTATGATCGCGCGAGGCACCCCGAGTATGGCGCCGATGCCGAGAGCAAGCTTCTGGCTGGGATCATGGGGCATAATCTTTGCATGGATATTTTTGGAAGTCCGTCAGGGGATGAAGCCGCTGCCGGGATGACCGTTCATGGTGAAGCAGCGGTCGCGAAGTACGAATTGACAGTTGCAGACAACGTGCTCACGCAACGTGCCGTATTTCCGCAGGCACAATTGCGCTTCGCAAGAACCCTTTCCTTTGCTGCACCCTCGGTGATTCACTTTAATGAGGAGGTCGAAAACTTGAGTTCGCTGGACCGGCCAATCGCCTGGACGCAGCACGTCACATTGGGAGATCCTTTCGTTACGCCCGGAGTGACACAATTTCGCGCCTCCGCGACAAAGTCCAAAGTAATCGAATCAGACTTCACCGGCGGTAAGGGCTACATGCAAATTGGAGCCGAGTTCGAGTGGCCGCTCGTCCCCGCGATCCGAGGAGGGACAATCGACATGCGAACTTTTATGGATTTGCCCATCTCCGGAGCCTATTCAATGCACCTCATGGATACCCGTCGTGACGAAGCTTTCTTTATGGCGTGGTCGCCGAAGTCTAGAGTTCTCATTGGCTATGTCTGGAAGAGAACAGATTTTCCATGGCTGGGAATATGGGAAGAGAACCATTGCCGCACGGACCCTCCGTGGAATGGGCAAACGATCACACGAGGCATGGAGTTTGGGGTTTCGCCGATGCCTGAAACCCGGCGGCAAATGATCGAAAGGGGCAGCTTGTTCGGAGTGCCAGGCTATCGCTGGGTTCCTGCGCGCAAGACTGTTCGGACTAAATATCGCGCCTTTGTGACAACAACGGATCTGATCCCCGAAGAGCCACCACTTTGAAGTGCAACGGTTCGATAGGTGGGCAATGGTAAGGCTTGTTGTTCGATGCTGAGTGAGCCCATGCTCCGAAATCACCCGTTCGACTGTTTTTCCACCGCGCCGCGTCTCTCATTGCGCCAGGTCATCAGGAAAACCAAACCGACCCCCGTGCAGATGGCACTATCAGCCACGTTGAACGCAGGAAAACCGAGCTCGCGGCCTCCGCGTTGCTGGAGATAGAAGTAAAGAAAATCAATGACATGCTTGGCCCATAATCTATCGATGAGATTGCCGATGATGCCGCCACAGATTAGGCCGAAAGCAAACTGGCCCAGGAGACTTCGCGAATCGAAATGATGACGGCTAAAGAAGAGGACAACCAACGCCACAATTGCAATGAGGGCAAGCAGCATGTTGTTGCCGCGAAACAGGCTCCAGGCCGCCCCGGTATTGCCCCAATAAACCAATTTAAAAAAACCATCTATAACGGGCTGCTCTCCAGTGTACCTGATGAGGCGGAATACCAATTGCTTGGTCAATTGATCCAGCGCTATCACCAAGAAAGCAATGCCGGCAACGCGACGATTCGGCGTTCGCAGAACGCTTTGTAAAAGTCTCGTTTGCACAATCAAGGACCGGTGATTTAATGGTTTGCAGTGCTAAAAACAAACTTTTTGCGGCTGGCCACGTCAATCCTCAATCCTTAATAAGCCTCGCGCTTGTAGTTTGAGGATTATTTCCTAAGCTTGGCCGGAACCGAAAATGATTCAAGCCGCCGTCACCATCTCGCTTACACCAGAAGCCCGAGGCGGACCATTTGTTTTCTGGGATGATCTTGCGGCCGGTTGCGCCAAAGCTGCAGAATTGGGTTTCAGCGCAGTGGAAATATTTCCGCGCGCTGCCGAGGAGATCCAAGCCCGCCGACTGAAACAACTGCTGCGGCGTCATCGGTTGAAGCTGGCGGCGGTTGGCACCGGCGCGGGATGGTTGTTGCACAAATTAAGCCTGACAAATCGGCAGTCTCGTATCCGCCGCGAAGCGCAACAGTTCATTGCAAACATTATTGATTTTGCAGCCGGTTTTGGCGCGCCAGCAATCATCGGTTCGATGCAAGGTCGTGTTGAAAATCATACGACGCGAGAACAGGCATTGACCTGGGTTCGCGAGGCTCTCGAGCAACTGGGGGAACGCGCGCTGCAACGGCGCGTCCCTCTGCTGTTCGAGCCGCTGAATCGCTATGAGACCAATCTGCTTAACAGAGTTGCGGACGCGTTGTCGTTGTTCGCATCCTTAGAAACTAAAAACGTAAAGCTGCTCTGTGATCTATTTCATATGAACATTGAAGAAGCCTCCGTTCCGGCGGCCCTTCGCGCTGCAGGCAAGCATCTCGGGCATATACATTGGGCAGATAGCAATCGCCAGGCGATCGGATTTGGCCACACGGCTACGACACCAATTGTAAAGGCCCTGCGCGCCATTGATTATGCGGGATATATTTCAGCAGAAATCCTGCCTTTGCCCAACTCGGAAGCCGCGGCGCGGCAGACGATGAAATCTTATCGGACCTGCTTCAGTTCCACTTAACCATGCTGAAACATCAACTCATTCACCCCACCATCAACGAAGTGCTGGGCCGTGCCGGCCATCATTCACTTGTTCTCATTGCAGATGGCAATTATCCGGCTTCGGCAAAACGGGGCCCCCGGGCTGAAGTGGTTTGCCTCAATCTCGCTCCTGGCATTGTTACCTGCGCACAGGTGTTGCGCGCGGTACTCAGCGCGGTGCCAGTCGAGTGCATTAACACGATGGGCATTCCGTCGGATGATCCTTACGCCAAGGCTGGCGAGCCGCCAGTGTGGCCTGAATTCCGCGCAATCATTCAGCAAGCTGGCCTTCAGCTTTCCATGCAGCCAATCCAGAAGTGGGATTTTTACAAACAGGTCGCATCCGACGATCATGTCCTTACCATCCAAACCGGTGAGCAAGCACTCTGGGCCAATGTGTTGCTCACCATCGGCTGCCGCCAAAGTTAATAATCCAGATGCAAACCCGCCTTCTTGGCAAAACCGGTCTCCATTTGCCCATCTTAAGCTTTGGGGCATCCTCTCTCGGCCAGGAATTTCGACAAGTTAGTTTGGATGAAGCGATCCGCTCCGTAGGGGTTGCCCTTGACCTCGGTCTTAATTTCATCGACACCTCTCCCTTCTATGGACGAGGTATGAGCGAGGTGTTGCTCGGAGTGGCTTTGCGAGGGGTGCCGCGCGAGCGTTATCTCCTTGGCACCAAGTTGGGCCGTTACGATGCCAACCATTTCGATTTCTCCGCGCGACGAGTTGCCGAGAGCATCGATATCAGTTTGCACCGGCTTGGGGTGGATTATCTCGATATCGTTCTGTGTCACGACATCGAATTTGTGGAGATGCAACAGATCGTGGAGGAGACATTGCCTGCGCTCCGGAAAATTCGTGACGCGGGGAAAGTCCGGTTTATCGGTATTAGTGGTTATCCAATGAAAATTTTCAAATTTGTTCTCGATCAGACCGAGCTCGATGTGGTTCTCAGTTACAATCAATACACGTTGCAAAACACGCGCTTTGCCGATGAGTTGGTCCCATATCTCAAGGCGAAAGGTGTTGGTGTTATGAGCGCTGGACCGTTCTCAGCTCGGCTGCTAACCAATGCCTCGTTGCCCCCATGGCTAAAAGAGCCGGAAGCGGTCCGGGCCGCCGCCAGACAGGCCAGCAAGCACTGCGCTAAAAAGGGAATAGATATCGCCAAACTTGCGCTTCAATTCTCGATTGCAAACCCTGACATCTCCACGACGATCGCCGGGTCTGCCAACCCGGGTAACATTCGCAAATGGGCAGAATGGATTATGGAACCAATTGATCGCGAATTGCTCGACGAGGTGCTCGATTTTTTCCGGCCGGTAAAAAACATCGGCCACCTTGAGGGTCTTTCCAAAAACAATTGAGCGCCATGAAAGCCATCCAACTGGAAAAGCCGCTGCACTTCCGTCAAATCAACGTGGCGGAACCGGAGCAACCTCAAGCCGGCCAGGCGATGGTTCGCGTTCATCGTGTCGGCATCTGCGGCAGTGACTACTCTGGTTATCTTGGAAAGATGCCTTTCTATAGCTATCCCCGCATACCCGGTCATGAACTGGGCGTTGAAGTGATCGCTGTTGGAACTGGTGTTACCAACGTCCAGGTTGGAGACCGCTGCGCAGTCGAGCCATATATGAATTGCGAGCAATGCTCCAGTTGCCGGCGTGGAAATAGTAATTGCTGCGAAGCACTCCAGGTGCTCGGTGTCCACACTGACGGTGGCCTGCGCCCGTTTTTTCTGATTCCCGCGCGGAAGCTTCATCCTTCAAAAAAACTCACCCTCGAACAACTCGCGCTGGTTGAAACGCTGGCCATCGGATGCCACGCGGTCAATCGTGCCAATCCGCAACCTGGTGAAACAGCACTCGTAATCGGCGCCGGGCCAATAGGCCTGGCGACCCTGGAGTTTGTGAAGGTGAGCGGCGCCAAACCTGTTGTTTTCGACCTCAGTGCGGCACGCCTGGAGTTCTGCCAGCAACGGCTTGGGGCGGGAAATGTCGTGCAGATTAAAGGCGATGGCACCGAACTGTCCGTCCTGACGGAATTGGCAGGCGGGTCGCTACCCACTGTAGTGATCGATGCTACGGGCAGCAATAAGTCGATGGGTGATGCGTTAAATTACGTCGGATTCACTGGCCGTCTGGTGTACGTCGGTCTGACGACGCAAGAAATTGCATTTCCTCACCCTTTAATGCACCGGCGTGAACTGACTCTATTTGCTTCGCGCAATGCATTGCCGCACGAGTTCCGCCGCATCATTCAGTTGATCGAAGAAGGCCGCATTGATACTCGGCCGTGGATCACTCATCAGGCGTCTTTCGATCAGATGATCGACCAGTTTCCGACCTGGCTCAAACCTGAGACCGGTGTGATCAAGGCGATTGTTTCGGTGACTTGAAGCTTGTGATGAAAAAAGTCTGTCTCTTGTTGTTCGGCAGTTGTTTGTTTCTGCCGGCACAAGAGCCAGTGTTGACTCTCGACGATTTAACGCAATCGGCGGAACGCTGGGCCGCAGAGAATCTTGATGATGATGCGTTGCGTATTCTTCAAGATGTAGATCAAAAAAGAGTCAGAGAGTTTTTGGCCGTTATCCAAAAGCAGTTCCAGGCCGAGTATGTTCTGGATTTAGCACAGCTTAAGGAAACCACTAAAGCGATCATCCCCCTGCTCGAACAATATGAGGAGACGGTCCCCTATGCTATTTGGCTTAAAAATCAACTCGTCAGCATGGATGTTGCTGAAAAACTTCGAGAGCTTGTTCCTCCCGCACCAAAACCTGAGCCAGGTCGCCCGCCTGCGTCTCCTGCAAATCCAGCACCGCAATTGGTGCGCGAGATTTGGATTAAAAAAATCGCCGAGCAGCCCTGGCCGGCGGCGGCAAAACCATACGTCTCAACCCTCAAACCTATCTTCACCGCCGGCAAAGTGCCACCGGAGCTTGTGTGGATCGCCGAAGTGGAATCGTCGTTTGATCCTCGAGCCCGCAGCCCGGCTGGGGCCGCGGGCCTTTTTCAGTTGATGCCCAAAACGGCGCGCCAGTATGGATTGCGCACGTGGCCAATTGATCAACGTTTAAAACCTGAGCCCAGCGCAGGCGCAGCCGCCCGGCATTTAAAACACTTGCATGCGCATTACAACGATTGGCGTCTCACACTGGCCGCCTACAACGCGGGCGAGGGCAAAGTGGACAGGCTTTTGGCCCGTCAAAAAATAAAAACCTACGACACTATCGCAAAGCATTTGCCTGCGGAAACGCAATTGTATGTGCCGCGAATCGAGGCAACACTGCTTCGGCGCGAAGGTCTTAAACTCAGCCAACTGCGCGCGCCTGCCGGTTAAGTGGGAAATGAAAGAGGAGGGGTTTCATCTGCAGCCGACTGACTACAACACGAGCATCGCATCGCCGTAGCTGAAAAAGCGATAACGTTCTCGTACAGCCTCAGCATAAGTTCTTAGCATCAGTTCACGACCTTTGGTATCGTTTGGGGCGGCGAAAGCGCTGACGAGCATCAGCAAAGTGGAACGCGGCAGATGGAAATTTGTAAGCAAAACGTCCACGATCTGAAATTCGTAAGGCGGATAAATAAAAATGCGCGTTTTGCCTTTTTGCGCGGCTGCAAGCAAAGCGGGTTGCGGGAAGAATGAAAGAGGAGAGTGTTCACCCTTGCGGAGGGAAGCAGCCACCGTCTCGAGCACGCGTACTGTAGTGGTGCCAACTGCAACAACTCTTTTACCTTTTCTTTTTGCGTCATTGATCACGCGCACGGTTTCCTCACTCAACTCAAAACGCTCCTCATGCATTCGGTGATCAGTGATCGTTTCGCTTCGCACAGGAGCGAACGTTGCAAATCCCACATGCAACGTGACAAAACAAACATTTACGCCACGCGCTCGAATTTCGTTCAGCATCGCCTCAGTGAAATGCAATCCGGCTGTCGGAGCGGCAACAGAGCCTTCAGTCCTGGCGAAAATGGTTTGGTAACGTTCGCGGTCTTGATTTGATCCGTTCTGTGATCGAACAATATACGGCGGCAAGGGAACTTCTCCGAGACGTTCAAGCGTCGCAAGCACGTTGGCCGTTTGGGTGAATCTCAGTCGACAATGACCCTCGGCATTCTTTTCCAGAACCGTCGCGATTACTTCATCAGACTTTCCTTCGTGGTCACAAAGGTTGATTTGAGTGCCTAATCGTGCGTGCTTGCCTGGACGCATCATCGCCCACCAATCGTTAATCCCGTTTTCTTCAAGCAAAAGAATTTCAAATTTTCTTCCGGTTTGGAAATTTTTCCCATGCAGCCGCGCATGAATCACGCGCGAATCGTTCAGCACCAACACATCTCCCCGTTCCAGATATTTTAGCAAATCCCTGAAATTGCCGTGCTCAATTTTCCCCGAATCTCGGTGCAAAATCAGCAAACGCGATGAGTCACGCTGCGCCATGGCAGTCTGCGCAATCAGTTCCTCAGGCAGAGCGAAATCGAATTGAGCGGTTTGCATTGCAAAACGATGCTTTTACCGGGATTAATGTCTAAGCTATTCAAAATGAATGATTTATGTGTAAATAGTCCACCTGACTGCGACTGGGAATACTCGCTCAGAGATAAACTGTTATAAAATCGGCAAAAAATTGTGTCATTTACGTCAGAAAAAGGCTACCAATTACTTTTGACCAACAGGAACCAACAGGCAGCGTATAAGCAGAATTCCTAGCAAAATGAAAGTTTTTACGGGGTAAAACCCGCAAAAACCCATTGTGAATAACTTTCCAATAACTTTGTGGAAAAAGCTGTTGACGGTGTGGGTCAAAAAGGGGTAAAAGGGTGCTGCAGTGGGGCCAGAAGGAGCAGAATGGTCCTCGCTGTGACTTAGATGGACCCTGAACAGACAGCAGAAACAACGTACTACAACTCGGCTTATAAGCACGGGGTGGACGAGAAGCGGCGAGTTCAAATCCCCGCGAAGTGGCGGCCCAGTACGTTGGTCGAGTTCACCATGATACTCTGGCCCAAATCAGCGCATGGAATGTGTCTGCGCGTGCTCCCTCGGCCAGAGATGGCTCGGCTGCTGCGCGAGATCGAAGCAATGCCAAACGGCGATCCCAGTAAACTTACTTTGAAGCGTTTTATCGGCAGTGAATCCATACAGGTCTCCGTGGATAAAGGCGGTCGGATCTGTTTGCCCGAAGAAATGGCCACCGCGGCCGATATCAAAGATCAAGCGGTCTTAGTCGGTCTGCTTAATCAATTCGAGATTTGGAATCCCGAACGCTATCAGAAGGTCAAAGCCTCGGACGCCATAATGGCGCAAGAAGCGTTCAAGATGATGGTTTGATTTTATGAGCCTTGTACGATTGCTCAGTACAGGAAAGAGTTTAGTCGGCGGTGCGACGAAGGACACCAGCCGATATCGGATGGGGAACCCGGGCATGCTGCCCAAATTTGGCTCGGCCGGCAAAACCGTTCTGAACGGAAAAAAAGAGGCAGTGCCAGTGTCGATGGTCTGCGAATCAGAAAAAATGGAAGAATGTCCGCAAGTACAGGAGCCCACGGAAGTCAGCGCCAAGCCGCGCAGAGAAAGAGTTTCATTGCCGGCGATTTATCGTGGCTGGATGGGTAGGATCAAAGCCCGAATATCCCGGATCTACGTCAAGCGTGCCCGGCCTGCCGCGCTGAGATCGCCTAAACCGGCCGTGCAGACCGAGCTCTCGTTAGACAAGGTCCGGGTAGTCCGAAATGATTTGAGCGAGACGGACCTGGAAATTGTCCCGGGAAAAGCAGCCTCTGGCCGGTCGCATTCCACGGTGACGCGAGTCACTCCCGAGGCCTCCAGCAAGCAGGCAGGCGAAGAGGTCGTGAACCGATGAGGACCATGCGTGTCATCTCGATTTTTTCACAAACCGGTGATGCTGGCCGAGGTTCTGCAGGCGCTGGAACCGAAATCCGGCGGGCGGTATGTCGATGGAACTTTAGGCGCAGCCGGGCATGCAATGGCCATATTAGAGGCCAGTGCACCCGATGGCTGGTTGTTTGGCTGTGATCGAGACGGCGCGGCAATCGAAGCGGCTCGAGAGCGCCTGAGCAAATTTGCCGGGCGGTTTGAGCTGCGGCAGACGAATTTTTCAGAATTGGCGGAATGCGTAGAGTCACAGAGTTGCGACGGGGTATTGTTGGATTTGGGTGTCAGTTCGCCGCAACTGGACATAGCTGAACGGGGCTTCAGCTTCCAGCAGGATGGCCCGTTGGATATGCGGATGGACCGCAGGCAACCGGTCACCGCGTCGGAATTGGTGAACACCGCAAGTGCGGAAATGCTGGCCCAGGTGTTTTGGGAACTTGGCGGCGAGCCGCAGTCGCGTCGATTGGCACGGGTGCTCGTGCATGAGCGGGAACGCCGCGCTATCCAGACGACGAGGCAGTTGGCAGATGTGATTGAGCGTGTATCGCCTCGGCATGGCAAAAGAGCGCATCCGGCGACGAGAGTGTTTCAAGCGTTGCGGATCGCGGTTAATGACGAAATTGGTTCTTTGAAACTCGGTTTGGAAGCCGCGTTGAAGATTTTGAAAACACGCGGACGGCTGGCTGTGATCACTTTCCATTCGGTGGAAGACCGGGTGGTGAAAAATTTCGGGCGCGCGCGGGCGCAGGATTACACGTTCACGGGAGGGGTGGACGTTCCCGAGTTGCGTCAACCGCGCGCGCCTGAGTTGAAATGGATAAGCCGCAAAGCAATCAAGCCAGGCGAGGCTGAGCTGGTGGAAAATCCGCGCAGCAGAAGCGCGCAGTTAAGAGTAATGGAACGGCTTTAAAACGCACGTTCGAGGCATGGTGAATGCATCGAATGACGTAATGAATTAAACAGTTTATGGCGAGAAATAGAAAATATCAGTCGGCGGCGCTCCGGTTTGGACCGGCGCTGAAGGCATTTTTTATTTGCCTGCTGATCGGCGGTTCTGCCGTGGGGTATGTCTGGCAGAAGAACCAGATCTCTCAGCTTTGGTTGCTGAAACAGCGGAGTGAAAAGCGCCTGAGCGAAGCGAAGCGCTTGAATCAAAGTCTTGCGACCCGATTGAATGAGTTGCGCGGTCAAAAATACCTGAAACAAAAACTCAAAGATTACAACCTGGTTTTGATCGAGCCATCGCGCTCTCAAATCTGGGTGCTGCCTGAACCCTCTCGCGAAACCGTCCGGCCAACACCCGAACGCGAGTATGCGCTTCAGGACAATGGGGACCATAGCACCCAGAGAGGAAAACCCTGATGAGAAAACCTGATTTTCTGCCGCCGCCCGTGACGCAGTCGGAGAGGAACCGATCGCCGCGGGCGGACGGCAGTTTGCCTTGGACATGTTTCTGTGAACAAAAACAACGCATCTCTGTGATGCCAAATACCAAGTAAATGAACTGATAATGCGATTTACCGCCGCCCGTGACGTGATCGGAGAGGAACCGATCGCCGCGGGCGGACGGTAGTTTTATAACATGGCTAAACGATTGCAACTACGAAGGCTTCTGCTGATTGGTCTGCTTCTGGGCGCGGCCTTTGCGGGATTGTGTTATCGTCTGATCGATCTGCAAGTTTTGCGCCATGAAGCGCTTCGCGCAAGGTCGCGGGTGGATACTCGACAGGAGGTAGTGCTGCAACCGCAACGGGGGAATATTTTGGATGTAAGAGGGAACCTCCTCGCCACGAGTCTGCGCGCCTGCACAGTTGCCGCCGACCCTTCTTTGATCGGTAACAGGCAAGCGGAAGTGGCGCGGACAATCGCTCCGCTGCTTGAAATGACCGAGGCTCAGGTCCTGCAAAGATTTAACTCCCGTCTCCGGCAAAATGAGAAAGGTGAGATTACCAATACGGTCGGCAGAGAAGTCATCCTCAAACGCAAGGTGCCTCTTGAGACGATGCAAAAAATTCGAGTGGCGATGACCAACCTGTTGTCGTTGGGTGGAGAAGAGAAAAACCGGCCCCCCGCTGAAAAGAACTTCTATCGCAACCTGCGTCAAAAAGCGATTCACACCTCAGGGCCGGAAGATCAGTTGAGAGTATATCCCAATCAGTCCCTGGGTGCGCATGTCCTTGGTTGCCTGGGAACCAAAACGGTGAAGATCAACGGGGTTTCGATGGAGGAGACGGTCGGCCGGGAAGGCATCGAAGCTCGATTCAATTCGACGCTGGCGGGGGTCCGTGGGTGGAAAATTATTGAAACGGGGCGTCGCGAGCGGGAAGTCGTGCCGATGCGGGAACAGGAGGTGGAGCCCCGGGATGGTCTTAGCGTAGCGCTCACTATCGATTCGACGATTCAACAAATTGTTGAGTCTGCGCTGGCAGAAGGGATGGAAAAAAACGCGCCCAAGAGCATTTCTGCGATCGTGGTTCGTCCCCGCACCGGAGAAATCCTGGCCATGGCTTCGCTGCCTACGTTCGATCCGAATCATTTGGAGCGATCCACGCTCGATGACCAGCGCAATCGCATCATCACCGATGCTCCGGAGCCAGGTTCAACATTTAAAATCGTAGTCGTCTCCGGGGCGCTCAATGATGACATCGTCCGTCTAACGGATCTTATCAATTGTGAGCATCGGCATTATTGGTATGCGGGAAAGGAACTTCACGATCACGAATCATACGGCTTGTTGTCCGTCGAGAACATCATTGCCAAATCTTCAAACATCGGTGCGGCAAAAATCGGCATCCAAATGGGTCAGGCCCGGTTATTCGAGTATATCAAGGCTTTCGGATTTGGCCGCAAGACGGGCATTCCTCTGAATGGGGAAACCAAAGGGATTCTAAACCCGCTTCAGGAATGGAGCAAAGTCTCCATTGCCCAGATTCCGATGGGGCAGGGAATTGCCGTCACGCGACTGCAGATGATGATGGCGATGTGCGCCATTGCGAACCACGGATGGTTGATGCAGCCCATGCTGGTAGATCGGTTCGAGGACAGCGCGCATAAGGTGGTAACCAAGTTTGCCCCGCAACCGGTGCGTCAAGTGATCACTGACTCGACTGCGCGGCTTATTACCAAAGCTCTCAAAGCTGTCGTGTCCCCGGAAGGCACCGCGCCAAAGGCCGCGCTGGCGCAATATACCGTCGCGGGAAAAACCGGCACCGCCCAAAAGGCGGAGCATGGAACCTACGCTGCGGGAAAGTACTTCGCTTCTTTCCTGGGATTTTTTCCGGCTGACAATCCTGAACTGTGCATTTCAGTCATGTTGGATGAACCTGACCTGAAAAAGGGCTATTACGGCGGGCAAACTGCTGCGCCTATTTTTAAACAAATTGCCGAACGGGCCGCCAACTATCTGAACATCCGCCCTGAGGAACAGGAGAGTACTGTGGCCAATTCCATTACTGCATCCATCGATACCAAGCCATGAAAATCGTCGAGCTTCATCCAAAACAACCTGTAAAAAATGAAAGGGTAACATGAGTTCACTTCCGCTCATCTCTCATCACCTGTTTGTCGCTGCCATTGACGAACCGAGCAACAGCCAGTCAATCACTCTCGAGACGAGACGCGAGAAGTTGATCGATTTGGAGGTTTTGGATTGGACTGTGCCGCTGCCTGATCCGGCAAGACGCCCACCGCGTGCTGTCCCGCAGTCCTCGCGCCTTTAAATCATGGATCCTCGCTCCCTACAATTTGCTGCTGACGCATCCGGTGGCGCTCTCCTAACGGGGTCGCCGCAAGCCCAGGTGCTGCGCGTGAGCATCGATTCGCGCCGCGTGCAACCGGGCGATCTGTTCTTCGCCTTGAAAGGGGAGCGATTTGACGGGCATCATTTCGTGCCAGAGGCGACACGCAAAGGTGCAGTTGGGGTTGTTACCACGGGGGAGAGCAGTTCTTCCGAACTCGGTGCCTGTGGCGTTGTAGTCGTCGAGAATACGCGAGCAGCCCTTGGCAAATTGGCTGCCGCCTATCGCAATCAGTTTACCCTTCCTGTTATCGCCGTGGCTGGTTCAAACGGAAAGACAACCACGAAAGAACTGGTTGCCTCAGTATTAAAGCAGAAGCGGCCGACCTTATGGAGCGAAGCCAGCTTTAATAATGACGTCGGAGTTCCGATGACCCTGTTGAATCTCGAGAAGACCCATCGTGCAATGGTTGTGGAAGCAGGGACCAACCATCCAGGCGAATTAGCTCCGCTGTTACGAATGATCCAACCGCGTTTTGGAATCATCACGAGTATTGGCAGGGAACATCTTGAGTTTTTTGGCGATCTGTCTGGCGTGGCCGAGGAACAGGGCGCTTTGGCGGAACTACTTCCCTCGACAGGCAAACTATTTTTATCAGGCGACAGCGATTGGACCGCGACACTGTCTGCACGAGCGAGCGCGTCCGTCGTGCGCATCGGCCTTCTGCCTGGAAATGACTGGCGTGTCAGCAGCGCGCGCTCTGACAAAAAGGGCGTGGTATTTCAAGTGGAAGGGCCGGAGGAAGATTTCACGGGCGAATACCGAGTCAATTTGGTTGGCCGGCACCAGGCACTGAACGCCCTGTTTGCGATTGTCCTGGGGATTGAACTTGGACTCTCTCGCGATGCGATCGAACGAGGCTTGGCGGATTGCAAACCAGCGAAAATGAGGATGCAACTTTCGGAACATAACGGCGTGGGAATCCTGGACGATGCCTATAACGCAAATGCCGATTCAATGTTGGCTGCCCTGCAAACGCTTCAGGATCTGCCTTGCAAAGGCAGGCGCGTCGCCGTCCTGGGAGATATGGCGGAATTGGGAAGCCACAGCGAGGCGGCTCATGAAGAAGTTGGCCGTCGCGCCGCCGAACTCGGGGTCGCACAATTGTTTGCTATTGGGACGATGGCGCCCGTCATGGCCCGTGGCGCTCGGGATGCCGGCTTGAACCGAGTGTTTGAATTTGCCGATGTCGAGACTGCCGCGCTGGCGGTAAAAAGCTTTGTAAAGGATGGTGATGTCCTTCTGGTGAAAGCCTCGCGCGCTGCAAGGTTGGAAAGAATATCTGAAAGCCTTCGCCGCGGAAATAATGGCCGTGAAAACTAGCGTGAGACCAATGCGAATGGAGACCAATGCTTTATTATCTCAGTCAACAGTTGCTGGATTGGTCAGCGGGTACACCGTGGGCCGGTCTGGTATCGCCGCTGCGGCTGTTTCGGTACATCACATTCCGCAGCGCCGGCGCCGCGCTGACCGCGCTGGCTATCAGTTGGTGGCTGGGAGCACGGGTGATTGCCTGGCTGAAGCAACTGAAGTTCGGACAGGACTATTCCGACAAAGCCGAGGCGGCGGGCAGTCTCGCTGCGCGGCTATTCAGCAAAAAAGGCACACCGACCATGGGTGGGATTCTGATTATCCTGGCGCTCAATCTAACCACTTTGCTTTGGGCCCAATGGAATACCCTGGTGCAATTGACTCTCCTTTCAGTTGTCGTGCTGACCGGGCTCGGATTTTACGACGATTACGCAAAGATCATTCAGCAGAGCGGAGCCGGGACGCGCTCTCATGTGAAGCTCTGGGTCCAGGGAATACTGGCGGTTTTCATCGGGCTCTACTTATGGCGGGTTCCTTCCACCAGCAAGCTGATTACGGAAATCATGGTCCCTTTTTACAAGTATCCAGTCTTGACCGGGGCAGGGCTGGCCGGTCTTGCGCTGACCATTGTTGCCATCGTCGGAAGCGCCAATGCAGTGAATTTGACCGATGGGCTCGATGGCCTGGCAATCGGTTGCACATTGATTGTCGCGGTAGTGTTCGTGGTTTTGACCTACCTCAGCGGCAATGCTCACGCGGCCGCATACTTGCAAATTCCTCACGTGCCCGGCGCGGGGGAGTTAACCGTTTTTTCTTCAGCCCTGATCGGAGCTGGCCTGGGTTTTCTCTGGTACAACTGTCATCCAGCACAAGTGTTTATGGGAGATACTGGATCGCTGGCCTTGGGCGGCGCCCTGGGGATCATGGCGGTTTTGATCCATCAGCCGCTGGTGCTGGTCATCGCGGGTGGTGTTTTTGTGGCCGAAGCGGCTTCGGTCATCATTCAAACGAGTTGGTTTCGTTATACCCGGCGCCGTTACGGAACCGGTCGTCGTGTTTTCCTGATGACTCCTATCCATCACCATTTCGAAAAGAAAGGGTGGTACGAATCGCAAATTGTAATTCGCTTTTACATTCTTTGCGCCATCTGCGCTGTCATCGCGTTGAGTACTTTGAAAATCCGATAATTTTAAAAACCAAACCGCCTCTGAACAGCGCATTGCGCGCGAATTGATGCTCGATTTAATCGACAAACAAGTCCTGGCTATCGGCCTCGCCTCGCGTGGCCGGGCGGCTTGCGAGCTTTTGCACCGGCAAGGCGCGCGTGTCGTTGCCGTGGACAGCGACGACACCGAGGAGCTGCGCGCAGGCACGGCGAGATTGCGATTCCTCGGAGTGGACGTAACACTTGGCGCCACGGCTCCGCCCAAAGGAGTTTTCAGCCTGGCGGTGCTGAGCCCTGAGGTGTCCGCGAACACACGGCTTCTCAAGGAGGTCAGACGAAACAAGATGCCGTTGATTGGAGAATTTGAGTTCGGTTATCAGCAAGCGAAATGTCTGAGCATTGCCATTGCAGGCACGAACGGCAAAGGCACAACCGCCGAACTCGTCGAGCGTGTCCTGTCACATAACCAGCATAAAACGATTTTGTCAGGTCATTCCGCGCGACCCATTTGCTCGGTGGTCGAGCAGAGCAAGGATTTGGATTTCATGATTTCGCAGGTGGATGCGTTTCAACTGGAAGCCACGGAATTCTTCCGCCCGGCAGTGGCCGTTTTGATGAACGTCGCCCCGGATCATTTGGATCGTTACGGTAATTCCGCGGATTATGCGGCGGCCAATGCGCGCCTTTTTCGCAACCAACAAGCTTTTGATTGGGCGATCGTGCAGAGCGAAGCTCTCCAACGCCTTCGCGAACTTGGGCTGCCTGTCCCTGGAAAGACGATCACTTTCAGCGCTACCGATACTGAAGCGGATATCCATTTGGAGCGAGGGCTCCTTTTGAGCCGCGTGCCGAACTGGTCCGGACCTTTGCTGGACATGGATCATTGCCAACTTCGAGGTCCGCACAATGCAGAAAACCTGATGGCGGCTCTGGCGGTTGGTCATGTATTGCGTCTGCCATTGGAGCGGATGGTCGAACCCATAAAGACTTACTCCGCGGGGCCGCATCGTTTCGAGTGGGTCGCGGAACAGGATGGTGTTCAGTTCATTAACGATTCCAAAGCCTCAAATATAGACGCGCTGCAGAAGGCATTACTCGCGACACAACCTGGTTCTGAAGCAACGGCCAACATCTGGTTGATTGCCGGAGGCAAGGATAAGGGCTTGGAATATCATGACGTTGGGCCATTACTTTCCAGGAGAGTTAAACACGCGTTCCTCATTGGTGAAGCCCGCGAAAAAATCCGCTCCGCTTGGAGCCTTTTTACTCCTTGCACGGTTTTAGATTCGCTGGTAGAAGCAATATTCGAAGCGGCGAAAAATGCCGCTTCCGGCGACGTAGTTTTGCTTTCACCGGCTTGTTCTAGCTTGGATCAGTTTCGAAGTTATCAAGAGCGCGGCGAAATCTTTTGCCGTACTGTGAAATCAATAGCTAGGGGTGTCAGTACCGGGCACCCCAATATGGACGATAAAACGAGCCTTTTGAGAGAATGAAACTTAGACCGTCCAGAACTTTTAGAATTTGCTGCGGGTTTTTTCTGACGAAAAACCCCGCAGCGAAATCAGCCAACAATAACCATTAGAAATAGTAAAAAAAATTAACCGTACGCATTAAAATGAATAATCAAAATCCACTCGTACCCGAAGGCTTGCTCGATCCAAAAAACAAACGCCGCGCGCGCGTCAGAATCGGTGTATTTTTCGTGCTGGCCGTGCACGGAGTCGGGCTGTTGGCGCTCCTTTTGCAGGGCTGCCACCGCGAAGATCCCACCGCTCAAAACACTTCTCAGGCAACCAATGCTGCTCCCGCTTTTGAAGCGACAAATCCGGCGATAGTGGAGACCGCTGTACCTGCAGCCAGTAATTCCGTGCCCGCGGTAGAGGTCCCGCCGGCCGCTCCCGTGCCCGCCGCCGCCAGTGAGTACACTGTTGCAAGTGGCGATAAGTTCGTCACAATCGCAAAAAAGTTTAACGTAACCGTTGCGGCTTTGAGGGACGCGAACCCAGGCGTTGAACCCACAAAGCTTCAGATCGGGAAAAGTTTGCATATCCCTGCTGCTACGAGCAAGGCTGCACCATCCACGACGCCTGCCACCGCAGTAGCTGAGCCTGCCAACGGGAGCCAGCCGCACACTGTTAAATCCGGAGATACGCTCATTAAAATTGCGCAGGCCAATCACACGACCGTCAGGGCCATTCGCACTGCCAATAATTTGAAAAGCGACAGAATAACCGTTGGCCAGAAGCTAAAGATTCCGGCGAAGAGTTCGCAGGCCGCCTCGACGGAAACGGCCTCTGCCAATCCGAGCCTGGCTTCCGGAGCGTCGGTATCCCACTAACATCGAATATGGCGAGTGTGTAGCAATCCCGGCCCGTTCGGGATTCCAGATTGAAATGAAACTGGCTGTCACCCTGCTCGTATTTTGCGTTACGGCTTTGCTCGCGCTTGGGCTAACGATGCTTTACAGCTCCACGATGGGACAGCCAGGGGCGCACTTTTTTTTGAAACAGTTGGTGTGGTGTCCCTTTGCCATCGCGCTCTGCGTGGGAGCGGCTAGTCTCGATTATCGATTGCTCAGAAAACTCGCCGTGCCGTTGCTGATCACCTCTGTGGTGTTGTTAGCACTAGTGCTGGAGCATCACATCGGGTTAAAAATAAATAATGCAAGGCGATGGTTGGGACATAATTCGTTTCGGCTTCAGCCATCGGAATTCGCAAAGCTCAGTTTGATAATCGCCTTAGCCTGGTATGGCGAGCACTTTCAGCGGCAGATGCAAACGTGGAAGCGAGGGGTAGTCATTCCAGGAGCAATAGTAACCGTGGTGCTGGGGCTCATCTTTGTCGAACCGGATCGCGGTACCACCATTCTGATGGCCAGCGTAGCTGGAATTATGCTGGTGATAGCGGGAGTCAGGTGGGTTTACATCGTCCCATCGGTTTGTGCCGCGTTGGCGGGTTTGGCAATTTCACTTTCCTACGACCAGATGCGAAAAGGTCGTATTCAAGCCTGGCTTCATATGGAGCAGCATAAGGAGGGAATCGGTTACCAGGCCTATCATTCGATGCTGGCCCTGGGCTCGGGTGGATGGACGGGTTTGGGTTTGGGCAATGGTTTGCAGAAACTTGGTTTTGTGCCGGAAAACCACACCGATTTCATTCTATCCATCATCGGTGAGGAATTGGGCGCCGTGGCCACACTCCTGGTCGTAGTAGCTTTCGTTACGATTCTGTCGTGCGGTCTTTTTATTGCATGCAGTGCGCGTGATACTTTCGGGCTGCTACTTGGTTCGGGAATTTCGTTTCTGATCGCCTTGCAGGCTCTGATTAATATTGGGGTTACGACGAGCGCGCTGCCCAACAAAGGTCTGCCGCTTCCCTTCGTCAGCTATGGCGGTTCGAATCTTTTAATCATGCTTGCAAGCATCGGCCTGCTCATCAGCATCGCGCGCCAGACTCGGGCACCCGAACCGATCAAAAGTTCCAGAACAGAATCGGCCTCCTCTGAAACTGCATAATGGCACTTTCACGACATCCTTATTCCGTAGCCATCGCCTGTGGCGGCACAGGCGGCCACCTCTTCCCTGGCCTCGCCATCGCGGAAAAACTTCATGAGCAGCAAGGCCATGTCACCCTGGTGGTTTCGCGGAAAGAAGTGGATCAGCAAGCCATCAAGAACGAAACGCGTTTTCAAGTTCTGCCGCTTCCTGCCGTAGGATTACAAAGAGGCAAGCTCTTTGCTTTCCTTCGGGGTTTTCGAGAGTCGTACCTGATTACAAAACGGTTGTTTCGTTTGCACCCCCCGGATGCGGTGATTGGGATGGGGGGATTTACCAGTGCTGCGCCCATCCTTGCGGGGAGGGCCTTGGGAGCTTGCACATTTTTGCACGAGTCCAACACTATCCCAGGTCGTGCGAACTGCTGGCTTTCCTGGGTAGTCGATCAAGCTTTCGTCGGTTTTCCTTCTGCGGCGCGAAAATTACAGCGTTGCCGCGTCACTGTCAGCGGGACACCGGTTCGGCCGCTGTTCCATCAGCAGGATGCAGCGAGTTGCCGTGCGGCGTTGGGTTTGGATCCGGGGCGGCCAGTGATACTCGTGACCGGAGGCAGCCAGGGCGCTGGCGGTATCAATAAACTTGTCGAGCGTTCCTTGCCCCTATTTTCAAAACTGAACCCAGATTGGCAGTGGTTCCATTTGACCGGAACCAGGGACGCGGATCAGACCCAGCGAGCTTATGCAAAGCTTGGCTTGGGCGCAGTTGTGCACCCGTTTTTCAATCACGTCGAATTAGCCCTGGGAGCCGCAACTGCAGCAATCAGCCGTGCAGGAGCATCCAGCCTGGCGGAATTGGCGGCAATGCGTGTTCCTTCCCTTTTGATTCCTTACCCCACAGCCACCGATAACCACCAATGGCATAACGCTCAAGCCTACGTTTCCAGCGGCGCTGGGCAGTGCCTTGATGAGAAAGAAGCCACTCCTGAACGGCTCACGCATTTGCTGAGGGAGTTGGTCCAAAATCCAGTCGTGCGTCAAAGCATGCAAGCAGCGCTCGCGCAGTGGGAGCGGCCTCACGCAGCGAGCGAAATAGCATTGGCGATGCTGAATACCGTTGAGGCAAAACAGAACCGTTTGTCTACTCGCCGGGCTGTGCCCACCCGCGCCCGAAAAAACCCTTTCGCCGCCGAATCTGCCCCTGCGGTTCCGCGTCGATCTCATCAAGAACAGCCTGCGAGATTATGATCGATTTTCCTGCGACCACAATTGCGTTCATGCACAAGGGAATCGACCAAACCGAACCGCTGCGCAGCCAGGTTTCACCAGAGACAGTTGTCCGCTCGAATGAAGCTTTGGCACGCCGGACTACCTTGCGCGTGGGCGGACCAGCCGATCTTTATGTCGAACCGGCTTCGACTCAGGATTTGGCCACTGTTGTAAAATGGTGCACTCGGCAGGGTCTTCCCTGGTTCGTGCTTGGGCGCGGCTCCAATCTCCTGGTCAAGGATGCCGGTTTTCGAGGAGTGGTTTTGTGCCTGGCCAACCAGCATTTCAGCCGGATCGAGGTTGCTGGCGAGCATCTCATTTGTGGCGCGGGCGCCAGAGTGAAGGCGGTGGCAACCGAAGCGAAGCGGCACGGATTGTCCGGGATGGAATTTTTGGAAGGCATCCCAGGCTCAGTGGGCGGCGCTTTGAGAATGAACGCGGGCGCAATGGGAGGCGAAATGTTTCAGATAGTCGAATCAGTTCGCATGATGGATTTCAACGGCTGCGTGGCGGAGAGGACGCCGGGAGAACTGGAAATCCAGTATCGGAGTTGCGCGACGTTAAAAACCCAATTGGCTTTAGCAGCAGTTCTTCGGGGCGAACCCCTCGCGCGCGAGGCGATCCAGCAGCGGATGAATGATTTCAGCCGAAAGCGGTGGAGTTCACAACCCGCCGCTCCCAGTGCGGGGTGCATCTTCAAAAACCCGATTACCATCCCGGCCGGCAAGCTGGTTGATGAACTTGGTTTGAAGGGGGCGCGAGTGGGCGGGGCATATGTCTCCGCAGAGCATGGAAACTTTATTGTCAACGATGGGACAGCAACCGCACAGGACGTTTTGGATCTAATCGAACGAATTCGAGACCGCGCGCGGAAAGAGCGCGGGATTGAATTGAATACAGAAGTTGAAATCGTTGGAGATTAAAAATCTTCCACCAGACCCGGTAAAACCGGGGCGCAGAGATGCCGGGACCCTTCTTCGGCTGGAACCACTCTGCGCCCCGGCTCATTACTAAAATGATGAACCGATGTGTGGCCATTTGGCCCGCATTTGACAGTGTATCAGACAAGAGCCATGGCAGAAAAGTTAAATATCACCGTCATGCTGGGAGGAATAGGCGCTGAGCGGGAGGTTTCACTCAGTTCCGGCAAAGAAGTGGCCCGGGCGCTTCGTTCGCTCGGTCATCGGGTAAAAGAGTTGGACCCCCGAGACGAAACTTGGAAGCTGTCTGACCCGACGGACCTTGTGTTTCTGGCCTTGCACGGAACCTACGGAGAGGATGGGACCGTGCAGGCGCAGCTTGAAGAACTGGGCGTGCCTTATACCGGGTGCAACTCGGAGGCAAGCAGGCTGGCCTTCAACAAATTTCTCACCAAGCAACGTTGCATTTCCGCAGGAGTGCCTACCGCGCGATTCCTCTTAATCGATTCGCCAGAAGCGAGCTGGCCTATCGGTTGGAACCCTCCCGTCGTGCTCAAACCAGTGCGCCAGGGTTCAAGTGTCGGGCTGCAATTTGTCGAACGCGTCGTTGATTGGAGTGCCGCGTTGGCAGAATCGATGCGCTACGATCACGAGGTGTTAATGGAAGAAAAAATTGTAGGGCGAGAAACGACGGTCGGCATACTTGGAGACAAGGTTTTGCCCGTGGTGGAAGTTCGTCCCAAAGCGGGTGTTTACGATTATCAGACCAAATATACGGTCGGAACCACCGACTACCTTTGTCCAGCCCCTTTTGACCCAGCCGAGACCAGCCGAATCCAGTCTGCCGGACTGGCCGCATTTGAAGCAATTGGTGGAGGTGATTATTCACGTGTTGATATCATGGTCCGGCAAAATGGTGAGCCTGTGGTTTTGGAAGTAAACACGCTGCCAGGCATGACCGAAACAAGCTTATTGCCCAAGGCGGCTGCGGCCGCAGGAATGAGTTATCCCGAACTGTGTCAACGAATGGTGGAGCTGGCCTTGCAAAAGCCGGTTAAGAGAGCTTAAAAACTTGAAACCTTCGATTCCAATATGGCCTTCGGACTTGATGAAGTGCGCCGCTGAGTCGGTTTCCTCGGCTCAGCTATTTTCCGCCTGGTCGCCTGTTCGTCTTTTTCCTAATGCAATGTTTTTGAAGCGCAAAACAAAAAACCGGCGATTAGGCCGTGAACATGTGCTGGATGTAAAGCTACGCTCCAGCCAGGTGCGGAAAGCCCGCCTTCGGCTGTTGGCCATCAGCTTCGGGGCGGTGTTCGTCCTTTTTTTTGGTTTATACCTTTTCTGGCGGGGCGGTGAATGGGCCTTGACTCGGTTTGTTTACGAAAACAAAGCCTTTGCGATACAGCAATTGGACGTTCAAACCGATGGCGTCATTTCAGTCAATCAACTCTGCCTCTGGGGCGGACTCAAACCTCAGGAAAATCTTCTAGCCCTGGACATGGCCCGTGTAAAAAGAAACCTTGAGCAGGTCCCCGCAGTGCAATCGGCTTCGATCGAACGCATTTTGCCGCAAACTCTGCGGATCAGGGTAATCGAGCGGGAACCGATTGCCCAGGTGAATTTGCCCCGTCCTCGTCCTGGCGGCGGCGGTGTTGAGATGGTGGTTTTTCAGTTGGATGCCGATGGATATGTCATGCTGCCCATCGAAGCCCGCCAGCGCTCGAACCCGCTGACAGTTTTTGGGGAGTCCCTCCCTGTGGTTTCAGGAGTGGATCCCCGCGAACTTCAGCCGGGTAAGCGGCTCGATGGTGCAGCTTTCCAAGCGGCTTTGCAGTTAATTGTCGCTTTTCAGCAATCGCCTATGGCGGGCCTGGCCGGGCTGAAGTGGATCGACATATCCGTTCCCGAAGTCCTCACCGTCCGGACTGGCCAGGCGAGCGAAATCACTTTTGGCCTCGATGATCTCGAACAGCAACTGCGCCGGTGGCGCGCTATTTTCGACTATGGCCAAAGATTAGGGAAAGCAATTGCAACTCTCGATTTGGCTATTACCAATAGCATCCCTCTCCGTTGGCAGGATACGGAATCCCTGCCCCCAACTCTTCCTCCGCCTTCAAAACCGCAACGTGTCAAAAAGAATCATGTTTGATCCTTCGTCCATTATTGTCGGACTGGAAATCGGCACCTCCAAAGTCTGTGCTGTGGTAGGCGAACTAAATGCCGAAGGCGCGCTGAATATTGTCGGCCTTGGCCAGGCGCGCTCGCGCGGTGTGCGCAAAGGAGAAATTGCCGATGTGCCCGCAGCCGACGAGGACGTGCGGCATGCTATCGTTGAGGCGGAGCAAATGGCGGATGTGGAAATCCGCAACGTTTACCTGGCTGTGACCGGCAGTCACTTGCGCGGATTCAATAACCGGGGCGTACATCCGGTTGTGTCTGCCGACCGCGAGATTTCGGAGGAAGATCTTCAAGACGTTATCAAAAACGCCAAAACAATCAACTTGCCGGCGCAAAATCACGTCATCCATGCCATCCGGCAGCACTTTCTCGTGGATGGCCAGGACGGCATCACCAATCCTGTCGGTATGCTCGGCGCGCGGGTCGAGGTCGATGTTCATGTGGTGCATGGCAATCTGAATCGATTGCAGAATGCGATTCGGACCGTTAAAGGACTGCAGCTCGAGGTGGACGACATCGTTTTCAGCGGCCTGGCATCTTCCTTGGCTCTCCTAAGCAACGAGCAGAAGGAGCTTGGATCATTGGTGATCGATATCGGCGGCGGCACCACGGAGTACGTTGTTTGCGCCAACGGTATTATCAAGCATACGGGTGTGCTGGCGGTCGGGGGCGACCATGTTTCAAATGATTTGGCTTACGGTTTGAAGGTGACTTTAAGCCGAGCGGAACAATTAAAGATCGAGCACGGGTCCGCCTTGCCTGGAGAAAATGATAAAGGTAAGACGGTCACTCTCAGCAGCGAACTTGGCCTGCAGCCAAAGCAGATCAACCTGGAACATCTTCACCGGATCATGTCGGTGCGGCTTGAAGAGATTTTCCAACTGATCGGCCAGGACCTCGAACAGGCCGAAGTGCTGGATTATCTGCGCGCTGGTATTTTCCTGTGCGGCGGTGGCGCGCGGATCCCCGAGATCGCGGCGCTCGCCGAAAAAGTCTTTGGCCTTTCAGCCGGAGTCGCCAAAACCAGTTCTATCAGCGGGCTGAAATCAGCGCTCGACCAGCCGGAATTCGCGACGGCAATTGGTCTGGTAAAATTCGGCTCCTTTCAGCAACGCAAGCGGGTGAAAGGCTCTCTGGCCGATGGTATCCGCACAACACTCGGACAAATTTTCAGACGATGATATGAACCAGGAACCGCTCGCTCCATCTGACACGCCAGCAACCCAGGTGCTTAGGATATTTGGAATCGGCAGTGCCGGCATCAAAGTCCTGGAGCAACTGACGAACAGTGGAATTCCTCCCAGCTCGCTTATAGCCATCCATTCGGACAGCGCAGCATTATCCGTTTGCGCAAAAGCCGAGAAGGTGCATATCGACAGCAAAGCCGTATCCCGCATCACCGGTAAGGATGCGGCGCAGAATGAAGGACTTTCCGGCGATGATCCACTGCCACGCTTACGCGCTCTGTGCGCCGGGGCCCAGGTGGTCTTCGTAGTCGCGGGAATGGGGGGCCTGCTCGGAACAAGCCTCAGCAGCGTCATCGCGAGAACGGCCCGGGAAACTGGGGCTTTCGTCTTAGGTTTTATCGCGCTTCCATTTGATTGCGAAGGCAGCCAGCGCGCCGAGTTGGCTTATGCCGGTTTAAAAGAGTTCCGAGACGCGGCGGACCTTGTGGTTTGTTGGCCGAACCAAAAAACCCTTGGCCTGATCAATGAGGGAACGAGCCTGTTGGACACCTTTACAGTCTCGAATGAGCTTTTGGCGGGGTGTGTGCATGCCGCCTGTCGCGCACTGGGTAGCGATGCCGCTATGGGCCTTCGTTTTCTCGACCTCTGCCGCACCATCCGAAATTGTTCCAGCGAATGCCTGTTTGCTGTAGCCGAGGCCGCTGGAGCAAATCGGGCCATAGAGGCCGCCAATCGTTTGCTTGCTCATCCCATGCTCGCGGCCGACGGTATTCTCCAAAGCGCAAGAACCCTGGCCGTTTGTATTGTGGGCGGTCCCGCGCTTGCCATGGTGGAAGTGAACCGGATCATGGAACAACTTCAGGCCCGATGTGAGATGGCCTCATTGTCAATGGGCGCGGGCATTGCTTCGGAACTGGGCGACACCTTGTCGCTCGCCGTACTGCTAACACCTGCCAGAGTAGCCTCCAGCAGGACACAATCCGGCGCCGAGAATGGCAACGCAGACCTGGCTCCGCGCTCCCAGGCAACAAGCTCGGGCATGCAGCTTCTTGAGAACGACAGCGGAACGAGGCGCAATTCACGCTTTCTCCCTCCGCCTCCCGCGTTGCCGCCTGAGAAAATGGAGCAACTCCTGAAACAACAGGCGCGAAGCGCCGGCCGCTCGCGGAAGAACCAGGCCAGTTTCCGCCAGACTCAATTGCCATTGGAAATTCTCTCCAAAGGCCGCTTCGACAAAAGCGAACCCACCATCCACAAGGGCGAGGATTTGGATGTCCCAACTTACATCAGGCGCGGCATGGCGCTAAACTAGTTTTGGCGGCCGGCAGCCCGTGCCTTGTCAGAGCTTCCTCTTTATCAGGTCTGACGCAACCGTTTGCGAATTTCCCTTTCGTATTCCGGGAAATAGCGTCCGATGAGCGGCAGATCAAAAGAGGTCAGAATCGAAGTGTTTGATTCACGTTCGAGCAGAAACCGAAAGCTTTCCTGAAGCAGCTCCTCGGCGGATCGACCTTCCGACAAGCTTTCGAGATCCGCCTTTGTGACGCGCACGCGATGCTGAGTTGTGATCGCGCCCTGGACGCTAATAACCCACTCATCGTCTCCCGCATGTTTTACTGCAATCATGCAATATAGTTTGCGTGCTACCTGAAACACTTCAACCATTTCCTCATATAATGGTCTATGAAGCAAAACTCTGGTCTTCTTTGCAGCCGCTTCCTGCAGGCTTATTATAGTGACGACCGTGTTCGGATAATATAGTAAACCCAACCAGCATGAAAAATTCGCACCTCGCCTCGCTGCTGCTTTCAGTCGTGTTCATTTCGAAACTCGCCTCGGGGCAATTGCTTGCCGCGGAGGAGCAAAAGCCTGAGTCACAGAAGGTCGCCACCGGGGGCCATGCGGAAAAGGTGCGCACGCTGGGGATCTTTCTTTTCCCCTCCTTCGAATTACTCGATGCTTACGGTCCGCTGGAGATGTGGGGGAATCTGAAAGGCCGCGTCAAAGTGGTCACCATTGCGCGCGAGAAAGGCCCAGTGACATCCAGCCAAGGTCCCAAAACCATCGCCGAGTTTGGCTTTAAGGATTGTCCCCCTCTCGATTTGATTCTGATCCCTGGAGGATTCGGGATCTTGAACATCCTCAATGATAGCGAAACCCTGGCGTGGCTTCGGGAGCGTTCTGCGACCGCCGAGATCACCATGTCAGTTTGTAACGGAGCATCCCTCCTGGCGGCTTCAGGTTTGTTGGATGACCGCCCTGCGACGACAAATAAAGCCTTTTGGTCGCGGGCCACGACCCCCTGGCCGAACGTTAAGTGGGTCAAGCGCGCCCGCTGGGTGGATGATGGCAATATGGTAACTTCCTCAGGCGTGTCGGCGGGTATCGACATGACGCTGCATGTTATCGAGCGCCTGTTTGGCAAACAGACTGCCCAGGACCTCGCCAATAGCACGGAATATGAATGGCATCGCGAGAAATCCTGGGATCCCTATGCGGAGCTTCACGGCCTCCACGATTCAAAGTAAACGCCGTTTTCTGTAAGCATGTGTCTTCTCGGAAACCCAGAGTTTTCGCGAGCGATCGGTATGTTTCTCCTGTTGGCGGAACCTTGTACCATTTTCGGATTGGTCCTCCGCAGCCACTAGCAATCAAACTGGTTAACCGCCGAATCGACCAAAAATCTTTTGCAAGCCGCGCCAGCGGTTTGGACTGTCCGCATTAAAAACCGCGTCGTAAGCTTTTGCCCAGTCTACTTGCATCAACAAACCAATACTATGGGCGCCGCGGCCATCGCTGCGGATGGCGTTGACCCCGTAAGCGTACCCAACCATAACCTTGAGAGCTTTCGTCTTGTAAAGAATTCCCGCTCCAACCCCCGCGTGCCATTTGCCCGGTTGCTCAAGGCCGGGAAGGTAATCTACTACCGCGGTGGTAAAGGTCCCGTTCAAATTCCACCGCTGCTTTTCATCCAACGGAACGATATAATTCACACCGAGCAAACCGAAATCCCGGGCGCTGATTTCCTGGTAATAATAGCCGGGCAAGGAGAGCGGAAACTCCGAAACCATCGGTAGTAAAGCCCCGAGGCGATAGGTGCTGAAACGATCCGCTTCGATAGCGGTTCCAGCAGTCAGACTCACGTAGATATTGTGCTTCCATTCAGGAAGAGTATAAGCAAGCAGCGCCTCGCCCCAGAACAGATGCGATTGAGGTTCGAGCTTGCGATCCCCTTCAAAGCCGTACGTGCCGCTATCCGTGCGAAAATATCCTTCGTACCATACTGATAGCTCCATCGCCAAAGATGGAAAGAGTATTGGTTCGCGTCCTCCAAAACGCAGGCCGGTTCGGATGCTAAAGGTGGCATGGTCGTTCGCGATATCGAAATCAGGCGCAGTTTTATGATCCCTGGCATAAAACGTATAATGGCCAATGCCACGGATAAGGCCGTTGAGAGGGATTGTGGCTCCGGGATTGAACAGGTGATACACGCTGAGGGACATCTCGCCACCAAAGCCGGTGAACGATTCCGATTGTAGATATTTACCACGACGAATTTCCGCATAATTATCGGCATAGCCGCCCCCAGCCACTCCAATTCCGACGTCAGTGTTTTCGCCTAACAGATGGCTGAGGCCCAGCTCCGAATCCATATAAGTCGGTGCTACCGCGAGCCGCAGCGTGAGGTTGGTGTTGATGAAATTCGGCTTGTTTAAGTAATAAAAGGCGTAGCCAGAAAAAGGGGAATGGCCTTCCGTTGCAATGTTGTAACCGAATTGAATCAATTCCCTCTGCACGGGATCGATTTGGGCCACTGCCCAGAAAGGGCAAAGGCAACCTGCCAGCAAGGAAAGCCACCCCACCACGGACATCACAGGAACACCACGACCCCAAAGGATTTCAAGGGGCAAGAGGTTCGGCGATCGGTGGGCCTTCAGTTTCAAGGTGGCATTTGATCCGGTCCTTTAGCGATCCGGAAGCGAAGAGTTTCAGCCATGGAAACCAGTTGAGCGAAATTCACCGGTTTTACTTCGTATCCAACTGCTCCAAGTTTCTTCGCGTTAGCGATGTCCTCGGGATGAATTGAGCCGGTAAGCACCACGACCGGAATGGAAGCTGCCAGCTCCGGCCGATTCTGCAGCCATGTCAGCACATCAAAGCCAGTCAATTTGGGCATTTTTAAATCGAGCAGGACGAGCATTGGCAACGGATGCCTGGCCCGGTCCTCGAATGGAGCTTCTCCGCTGAAGTATTTGATTGCCTCCTCTCCGTCATTGAGGTGAATGATGGGATTTGAAATGCCTGCCTTGCGCAGAGCTTTTTCAGCAAGCAAAGCGTCATTCCGGTCATCCTCAACCAGCAGAATAACTGAATTCTGTGTTCCCATCGACAATACAATGTGGTTTTGCGCACAGGCAACGCAAACGCAATTTTTGATTGCGGGGTGGGTGAAACCCTTCCGTATTGTCCGATCATTACCGGCGTTGTCTGGCTTTCGCCAAAAGCGCTCGTTCCTGGGGCAAGGGGTGTCCTTTTTCCGCCGCGACGAAGTAAGCCTCCGCTTTTCCGACGTCCCCGGCGGACGCCAGCAGCAAGCCATAATATAAAGCTACTTCAGGATTTTGGAGATCCGCTTCCGGCAGGGCTTGCATGAGCGCGAGGGCTTCGGTGGTTTTCCCCTCGTTGTACAAGGAAAAGGCGTAAGTCGACACAAGTGTCGCGTTGGTTTTGCCGACCTCGTAGACCTCCCGGGCCAGCTCAGCGGATCTGGCGCGATTATGGCCCAGCAACAGGCCGAGCGTTGCCACATTGTTTTTGAGCTCAGCCGAATGCGGATGTTTCTCGAGCAAAGCCTGGTAAACGCGGTAAAGGCCTTCGCTGTCTTGTTTAATCATGTAAATTCGCCGCAAATTTTCCAGCGGCCACTCCTCGGAGGGAAGTTTACCAACTATTACCCACAAGAGTTCTTTTGTTTCGTCGTCCCAGGCCCAGGCGCGCGCGAGTTGTAAGAGCACAAGTAAAAATTCCGGCCGCGCCGAGGCGGCACTCAATGAAAGACGCCAATTGCGTCCTGCCATTTCGTTCTGCCCCTGTTCACGCAGCGAACGCGTCAGCATCGCCAGCCGCAAGAATTCCTGTTCCTCCCATCGATGTCCCACGAGTCGGGCTTGCAAACCAGGCCAGTCGCCCAGGGTCATGTAGCAGTCGGCTTCCGCCAGAGACGCGGGAGGTGCGTTTCGAATCGAATCAGGCAGAGACGCCATCCACGATAACGCGTCGCGGGCAAGCCCGTGAGCGTTCATCCATGAAACGGTTTGGGCCAGCTTTATCGAGTTCGTGCCGCACTCCTGTTCCACCCGGGCGAGCGCATTGGAGAAATCCACGCTTTTGCTCTCACTCAACGCAGTCAAGTGCAGCAAGCGATCCTCCAGAGTTGCCTCCGCATGAGCTGCCAGACGCCGGGAGTAATCCTCCGCTTCCGGCAATTGATGGCGTGTGATCGAATCTGCTGTCAGAGACCGCAAGGCCGGCAGCCCGAGCGTTGGTTCGGATGTCAAAGAAGCCAGATCACGGCGTGCTCCCTCAGCGATATTGGTATCAGCCGACTGGAGCCGCACCGTTGCAAGATTAAGTTGATGCAGGTGATTGGTAGGATCGAGCCTGGCGGCTGCTTTTAAATGAGCCTCTGCGTCGGCCAAACGGTTTAGCTTCAAGGCCAGTTGGGAGGCGACCAGATGATAACCCGTGTTGGTCTCTCCTTGTGCCGCAATAGATTGAAGGGTGCTGTCAGCAATCAAAAACGGCGGCTTTTCATATCGCAGGGCGCACGCGGCCAAAATGATTTTGTTTTCAAGGTTCGGCTCAAGTTCGGATACCCTCCGGCGCCACGCCAGGGCGGCTGGCGAGTGACCCTGATCGAACACATCTGCCATCATGCGGGTGGAGGTTACATTTGAGGAATTAAGCGCAATTGCCAGCCGGAGGCTCAGAATTGCGCTCCTCAAATCGCCTTTATTGATAAAAACCTGGGCCTGGTTTACAGCTCGCTTTTCTTTGTAGCGGTGGTACGCGGGACGTCCAAACCAAATTCCGCTCGGAATGGCAATCACCATCAGCCCCAGAATGGCAATGATGCAGATTTTTTTGGGCCCGCTCACTATGACAGCATAACGAAACGGCACATCAATTAAAGATGAAAGGGAAAGCGACCGGATCGCTATTTGGCCGAGAGGTTGGTGAGAGCGTCAGGGGCGAGGTTCAGCAGCCCAGTGATTGCTACTTGGCGCACCACCTCTGCTGGGTCGGAAAGAGCTGTTATAAGGTTCGGAATGGCCGGGGCGGCATTGGTGCCGAGCCGCAAGAGGCTGGACACGGCTGCGAAACGGATACCTTGGTTGCGGTTCGTCATTGCCTGGCATATCACCGGCAAGGCAGGGGGTCCGATGTGCGGGAGCGTATCGAGCGCCCAAAAAGCTCCGCGGGCTGGGTCAGGAACGGCTGCGAGGTTGGCGAGTGCTGGTACGGCAAAAGCGGCGTTTGTTCCGGCAAGGTGGAAGGCGTAAAGTGCCTGGCTCACACGGATATAATTCCGCTTCCGGAAGATGTAATCTTCCGCGAGCCTGGTCTCGCGGATGAACTTGGGCAATTTCTTTGCCAATCCCACCCGCGGGGTGGTGTCGAGCGAAACCCAGCGGATCAGAGTGGGCGCGGAGCTAGTCGTGATGATGCCGATGGCCTCGCGCGCCTCCCGGGCTTCTTGCCAGTGATCGCATGCCATAATCCACTGCTGAAGTGTCCGACCTTTGTAGCTGGGCTCGTCATTGCGGAGCAGCAGCGTAGCTGCGGCCAAGAGCGCAGCTACGACAAAAATGAATGCCGCTCGTGTGGCCATGTTCTGAGTGTGCCGTCCCCTCGATGAGCCATCAACCTTCAACTCCCGACCAGGTTGACATCGCCATTGACCTGGGCCTAGTACCTCCACGGCTGCCGGAGATTCTGAATCTGCAGCAGTTGGTCGAAGCTGCGCCGTCGGCTTCCCCGCAAATCATCGAGGCGTCCTGCACCAGGGGTGCAAGCTTATCCTCGGCGGAACGAGCAAAAGCAACAAGAGCTAGTGTCTGCTCGATCTGGCGGTGAGCTTGAGTGAAGGCGCAGAAATTTCTTCCCAAGTACCGTCCTGTCGATTAATTCATTTCACTGTGGATGTTCCTGTCGAGAAATCGCCGACACCCTGGCAGCCGTTCACGCCTGCGGGAGTAGCTGCGTTTGCCCAGGGAACATGGCGGCGGTTATTGCTGGTGCAACTGGTCTTTGCTCTGTTCGCTTCAGCCGCCATTGTCTGGTTTCTGGCTGAAGATTGGTTTCCGGTCGTGACCACCGCGATAGGGGCTCTGCCGACACAAGGGGAGATTCGCCATGGCGTACTCGATTGGCGGGAAGAACCACAAGAGCTCCTGGCTGAAAATGGATTCCTTGGGCTGTCGGTGGATCTGAGCCACAGTCGGGCAGCTCGCTCGCCCGCTCATGTGCAGGTCGAATTTGGGCGGGCGGACGTTAAAATTTTCTCGCTGTTTGGTTTTTGGCAAACTCATTATTTCGCAGGGCGGGTACCGTTTAACCGAATTGAACTGGCGCCCTGGTGGGGGGCGTGGAAACCACCTATTCTGGCGGCGGTTGGCGCCCTGGTGATTCTGGGGCTGATGATGAGCTGGGCAGTTTTATCCACACTTTATTTTTTGCCTGCCTGGTTGATTGGTTTTTTTGGGAACCGGGTGGTGACGTTGGGCGGAGCCTGGAGGATGGCAGGCGCTGCTTTGATGCCCGGCGCTACTCTTCTCACTGTAGCAATTGTGTTTTATGGACTTGGGACATTGGACGTTCTGCGGTTGACCGTGGCAACGGCAGCGCATCTGTTACTCTCCTGGTTTTACGTGCTGACGGGCGCGCTTTGGCTGCCGCGCGATCGCGCGGCTCTTTCTCTCCCGAATCCTTTCGCGCGCCCTAGCCCCACTGGCTCGAGCCGAAAATGATAAAAGGCCGCCAAGGCCCCCATCACGAATCGCGGTGGGTTTCGGTGCGTGTGATTGAAGTGGGATGGACCTCGAGAAACCCTTGAAAGGGTTGAGTATCCTCGAGAATGTGAAGCACACACTGTTAATCACGCCTGGTTTTGGTGCTCAGTAGCATTTGACGTTGATTTCCGGCCTTACAAGGCGGAATCTTCTCCCAAGCAATAATGAGAACGAACTATTTATTTTCCGCAAGCGCGATCTGGATGCTTGTAACGGCCCCGGCTTTGACTGGCGCGGAGGCGGCGCATCAGTTCATATACGAAACACGGCAAGAGTTTTTTGGGCAGGGGGACTTTGATGGAGATGGCCGGACCGATTTTGTAATCGTGGATAAAGACACCGGAAAGTACCGGCTGGGTTACCAGCTTGCGCCGGGAGTCATCACCTGGGTTGATAACCGTCCAAGTGGAATCAAGAGCCTTTCTGGGTTTTCCATCGGCAAATTAATCGAGACAAATCTCGATGCGCTGGCGTTCACGTCGCCCGATGCCAACCAGATCACCATGGTAAACGTGGCTAACCCTGCTTCGTCATCGAGGGCTGTCAATGTGCCGTTCACTGCAGCACTGGGGCCAAACACGCTTGTGGCAATCGATATCGGTGGTGCGAACAACACACCTTTGGCCGATCTGTTTGTCAGCAGCATCGCTAATTCGCCTGACCCGAACATGACCGATTTGCTGAGGAACGATGCGGCGGAGTTTCCGAAGCTGGAGGAATCGATTATAGCCGGCCCGGCCGTTCGCGGAAATCATAGCATCCTCAAAACTGGCCAGCAGGAAGTGCTGTCGTACCTGCTCAATGAGGGTAAAGCCGATACTCTGCACATCGAAAATGTCGCGACGGGTAAGATGGTTCAAGTCATAAAAGCTGAGTTGCCACCTGGTTCCGATTACGCAATTGGAAATTTCCGGCATTTGCCCCTGAGCGATTTTGTCCTTTATAAACCGGGCGAAAACAACCTTTTCATAAGGCCGGTTGAAGAAACTGATGGCAAGTTTCAGTTGGGCAAAGGGATTAGCTTTGATGCAGGTCAGCCGGTTCGCCGCGTGGTTACTTTGGAGGAGGGCCAAAAGCTTTTCGTCATATTCGGTGAGGGCGAGAAAGCGGGCGTGTTTGAATTGGATGGCGTGAATGCGCCTGTGCTCAAGCAAACCATCCTGGCCACGAACGAGCTCTGGACTTGCGCAGTGAGTGTAGCGGGTGGCATGGTGGCGTTTTCAGAGCCGACGAGCGGAAAATTCTCCACCCGCTATTACGCTTATAGCTCGGGACCTGGTGGCTATACGTTTTCAGCTTTTGGAGGGCTTCCGACCCTTACGGACAATGACAACATCACCATTCCTGAAATTCACCAGCAGATCTCCGGCAACATGACGGTGACAAATGAAAGCCAGATGAAGGCTTACACCAATACAATTCCCGGAACTCAAGTCAGCTTCGCGATGGTGCCTATTCCCGGGGGCGAATTCATGATGGGCAGTCCGGAGTCAGAATCTTCACATAAACCCGATGAATCCCCCCAGCACAAGGTAAAAATCTCTCCCTTCTGGATGGGCCGATGCGAGGTGACCTGGAACGAATACGAACTCTTCATGTATCCCGACGAAGAGCGCCGCATGCGCGCAAACGCAGCAAACGAGATCGGCTCGGATAAACTGGCGGATGCCGTGACGCACCCTTCCAAACCATATGTCGAAATGAGTTTTGGCATGGGCAAGGACGGTTATCCGGCAATCAGCATGACGCAACATGCCGCTAATAAGTACTGCCAATGGCTGAGCGCCAAAACCGGTCAGTTCTATCGCCTTCCCACGGAAGCTGAATGGGAATACGCGGCTCGGGCGGGCACCACGACCACGTACTTCTTCGGGGATGATTCAAGCAAGATCGGCGAGTACGCGTGGTATGAGCAAAATAGCGATTTCAAATACCAAAAAGTGGGCAAAAAGAAACCGAATCCCTGGGGACTCCAGGATATTTATGGCAATGTCGTGGAATGGGTGCTCGACCAATATGATCCCGATTTTTACAAACAATGCTCCGCCGCGGGCACGAGTGTGGATCCATGGAACAAGGCAACCAAAGCCTATCCTCACTCGGTGCGAGGCGGTTCCTGGGATGATCAAGTCGCAATGTGCCGGAGCGCTGCCCGGCGGGGGTCTGACCGGTCCTGGAAAATGCAGGACCCGCAATTACCCAAAAGCGTTTGGTTTCACTCGGACGCACAATGGGTCGGTTTTCGAGTTGTTCGGCCGCTGAAACTGCCGGTGGTCGACCAGGTGCAGAAGTATTGGACCAGCGGCGTGGAGAAGGACTGATCGGCGTTCCGCAGTAGCCGGTCAGTCACGGCCGGTAGGGCTCGTCACTCCGTGCGAGCCGTGTGTTTGGCTGACGGCGCGCAACGGAGTGACGCGCCCTACCCCAGGCATTACGTTCCGCAGGTGAAATGACATTTGTTTTTGGATTGCACACCGACTCAAAATCAGAGCAGAATTCGACACACACTTTAACGCGGTTAATTTAAACGCCTATGCAAAATCATCCAACACCCTCAACCCCATCCGTCTCGCGCCGTCAGTTCATCAAGAACTCATCCCTGGTGGCAGCATCGGCGGCGGCAGCGGTTCAGTTTCCTTCTATTCTTCACGCGGAAACCAAAATGCCAATCAACGCAATCATTATTGGATTAGGCGGGCGCGGAAGCGGTGCGGGGAAAGATTTTTTGGAAGGCGCAAAGTTGGCCAACGCGGAGGCCAAAATTGTGGCCGCGGCCGATTTGTTTCCGGAAAAGGCGGCCAGCGCGCGAGATAATTTCGGTGTGCCCGAGGATAAATGCTTCAGCGGGTTTGATGCGTATCAAAAGGCGCTGGCAGTTCCCGGGGTCAACTATGCCATCCTCGCGACGCCCCCTGGGTTTCGCGCTCCTCACTTCAAGGCGTGCATCGAAGCGGGCAAAAATGTTTTCATGGAGAAGCCCGTAGCTGTGGATGGGCCAGGGATCCGTATCGTTTATGCCGCCGGAGAGGAAGCGAAGAAGAAGAATCTTAAGGTGGCTGCGGGAACTCAACGCCGGCATCGTCCCAGCTATATTGAAACCATCAAAAGAATTCATGATGGAGCGATTGGAGATATTGTTTCCCTTCGAACCTATTGGGTTAATGGCGGCCCGATTTGGCATCGCGGAGATCACGGCGAAACCGACTTGGAGAAGCAATTGCGCAACTGGTATCACTACATTTGGCTGTGCGGCGATCATATTTGCGAGCAGCACGTTCATGACATCGATGTCGCAAACTGGATCATGCAAGATCATCCGGTCAAATGCTGGGGCATGGGCGCGCGTCAACAGTTGCTGGGCCAATCCGGAGAGATATGGGACAATTTCGCGATCGAGTACGAATATGCCAATGGAGTGCGATTGCACGCGTATTGTGGCCAGATCAAGCGTTCCTGGAGCTCGATTAGCGAGGCCGTCGATGGTTCCACTGGCCGAGCGGACCTGCACGATGGGCGCAACTATATCAAATCCAAAGATGGAAAGGTATGGAGACCCGGGCAGATCAAATTGGATAATGGTTATGTCAACGAGCATCGCGATCTCATTCAGGCAATCCTTGAGGACAAGCCATTGAATGAGGCCAGCCAGGTCGCCGACAGCACGCTCACTGCAATCATGGGCAGAGAAGCGGCTTACAGCGGCGCGGAAGTCGAATGGGAAGCCATGCGGGATTCCAAGTTCACTTATGGTCCCGAAACGCTTTATTCCAATTGTGGAGGCATGCAGTTTGGCTCGTTCCGTACCTTGGAGCCGCCAATGCCCAGCAGGCATGACATCCTGAAAACCCCTGCTTTGATATCTGTGGCGAAGGCCTGATACGGGCGGGGAGCTGAAGGCGCGGCCGCCCGAACAATCCACGCCTGGATTACAGAGGAATGACGATGAGAATGACCCAAGGTCATTCATTCGAGGCGAGAGGTTTCCTACCTGGCGCCTTCGGAGTATTTTCGTGGCTTGCCAATATTCATCGGCCGCATTTTTTGCCTCAAGTATCGGTGGCACTTGCAATCGGCCTTTTGTCGTGCCGCGGGATTTGTTCTGGGCAGACGCTTCAGCGGTTTGAATTTAGCAGCGCTCACATGGGCACGCGCTTTTCGATCACGCTTTTTGCGCCCGAAAAAAATCTTGCCGAAGCTGCCGCCGAAGCAGCTTTTCAACGAGTCGCCCAACTCGATGACATGATGAGTGATTACAAAGCCGACAGCGAACTGGTGCGGCTTTCCGAATCACCGGCCGGACAGCCCGTTCGTGTGAGCGAGGACTTGTTCGATATTCTGGCGCAGGCTGAAAAATTCTCAAAGCTGTCCGACGGCGCATTTGATATAACGGTGGGCCCGCTCGTACGTTTATGGCGCTTTGCGCGGAAGAAAAAAACCCTGCCACCGAACGCCGAAGTTCAAACGGCACTGAAATGCGTTGGATATAAAAACCTGCGGCTTGACCGAAAGGCCCGCACTGCAACATTGCTCGCCCCGCAGATGCGCCTGGATTTGGGCGGCATTGCCAAAGGTTATGCGGCTGATCAGGCATTGACGGTTTTGAAAAGCAAAGGACTGAGCCGCGCCCTGGTGGTTGCCAGTGGAGACATCGCTGTGGGCGACCCGCCGCTTGGTCAGCGCGGATGGAAAGTCGAAATCGCAACACTGGATGCGTCGCGCACCCGCCCCATGCTGTTACTGCACAATATGGGAATTTCCACCTCCGGCGATATTGAACAATCGATTGAGATCGACGGAATTCGTTACTCACACATTGTCAGTCCAAAGACTGGACTGGGCCTCACGAACAGAATTCAAGTAACCATGCTGGCGCCCAACGCAACCACAACCGATGCGCTGGCTACAGCGGTCAGTGTTCTTGGCCCGCAGCGTGGAATGGCGCTCGTGAATTCTTTACCGAAGACCGCGGCGCTGATTTTTACAAAACAAGGGGATCGAAAGCAGATGCTTACCTCGAAGAGATTCAAAAAAGTCGCCGGCGCAATTACAAACGAGCCGGTTCCAAAGAGCTGATACTTGGGATCCGTGGCTTGATCCGTTATTTCAAATATTTTTCCAAAGGCGGATGCAGCAGGGCACTCATGTCGGGCTCGTTCATATTGTTTTTTGTTATGAGAGAGACTCCGGTGTCGATGCGTTTCTCGACCTTTTCACCTTTGAGATATTTGACGGCGGTGACGACGCCAAGATAGCCCATCAGCAATGGATTTTGAACTACTAGGGCTTGAACGTCTCCATTTTTCAGGTCGAGCACCGACTGTGAGCCGGCGTCAAAACCGATCATTTTAACTTTCCCACCCGCCAACCCGAGGTCACGCAGAGCTTTAGTCATCGCGATCGTTGGTGGTTCGCAGGGACAGAACACGCCATTGGCTTCACGGCCGAAGCGATTCAAAATGTTTTGGGATGCCTGGTAAGCCAGTTCACGGGTCGCCCCGGCGTGCTGATCCGATGAGATGAGTTTGATGTTCGGAAAATTTGTCAAAGCATCGACGAATCCGGCTTCGCGCGCTTCGGTGCTGGCGGAGCCTACGGCGTAGCGGAGCAAGATCACATTGCCTTTGCCCTCGAGTAAGCGGCCCATCTCCTCGCCCGCGAGCCGCCCGCCTTTATAATTATCGGTGGCTACAAAACTCACGTAATCGTCGGATTTGAGGTCGGAATCCATGACCACCACGGGCACTTTTGATCGAACGGCGCTGTGGACCGGCTTAACCAGCGCCTGGGAATCCAGCGGCGCGAGTACGATCGCACTGACGCGGCGGGTCATAAAGTTTTCGACGACCTGAATCTGCTGGTCGCGATCATCTTCGCGCAACGGGCCTTTCCAAATGATCTTTACCTTGGACCCCTTGGCGTTGAGCTCCTGCTCAGCCTTGGCGGCCCCGGCATTGATGGCCTTCCAAAACTCGTGAGTGGTGCCTTTCGGAACAACGGCGATGGTATAAGTGGGTTCAGCCGCCGCGGCGCATAAAATGCTTCCGAGAAAAACAGAGAGAACAATACGCTGTGAAATTTTGGACATGCCAGATCATAGAGAATAGCGCTTCACCTTTCAAATAGTTTTACAAACAGGAAGCATTTGGATCAGTGCCCGTCTTTTCTCACCGGCAATCGGTGCGTTGAAAGCATGCTCAAACCGGCCGAGCGTTAGGTTATTGGAGGCACTTGGACGCACGGAAACGGCAGTCATTCCGTTGAGCAACGACCCTCAGCCTGGCGCAAGGACACCCCGAGCAAAAGTCCTATAACTCCCGCACATGACAGGGCATGCCAGCGGTAGGCCCGGATAAAGTCTCTTGCCCTTAGATGGAGAGGTTGCTTTTGAAGTTGTCGTTCGACTTCCTCCAGCCTTCGGGCCTCGGTTTCGGGTATAGGAAAGGTGTGTTGAGTTTCATTCATAATCCAGTAACTCAACTGTTGCCCATTTCGAAAAGGTCACAAGTAGGGGGAAACGAGCATGGAGCCCCTCTGCAGCCGTAACAGCCGTAACGAGAGGGGGCGAGTTCGCTTGACACCCCGCCACAACTTAAATACCGTTCCTAACGTGGAATGAAAAACCTGTCAAAACGCATTCCGGCAAAAAGGAGCCTTCATTTTGGTTTTACGTTGATCGAACTGCTGGTGGTGATCGCCATTATTGCCATTCTGGCCAGTTTATTACTCCCGGCACTCAGCAAGGCCAAAGAACACGCGTACGGCATCCAGTGCATGAATAACACGCGGCAAATCATGTATGGATGGCTCATGTACGCGGATGATTTTAATGGAAATATTTGTGGGAACGACTCCGGCTCCAGCAATCCTTATGAAAGCTGGGTCATCGGGACCATGAGGGTCTCAAGTTATGGCCCAAACGCCGATAACACGAATACAGCTAATCTGGTAGGGCCCCAGGCGCAATTGGGTGCGTATGTCAAAAATGCGCGATGTTATCGATGTCCTGCAGACCAGTCCGTCGGTTTGGCGCCTGGAATTTCGGGTCCGGTCCCGCGGGTTCGCAGCGTATCAATGAACAGTTGGCTGGGCTACAATTCAACCGCGTGGGATGGCCCGGCTAATCTAATTCTTTACAAGAAAATTTCCCAAATGATCGATCCTTCGCCTTCAAGCATTTGGGTGATTTTGGACGAGCGGGAAGATAGCATCAACGATGGATGGTTCGCCGTCAGCATGCAGGGAACTCCTGTAACTCGAGGGGCCGCGCCCAGTCCAGCAAGTTACATGATCATCGATTTTCCGGCCAGTTACCATCACCGTTCCACGGGCTTTGCTTTCGCGGACGGCCATTCTGAAATTCACAAGTGGCACGACCCTCGCACCACCCCGATCCTAAAACGAGGACAGGACCTGGCGTTGAGGGTTCCGAATCCCAATAACCCTGATGTCACCTGGCTGCATGATCACTCTACCGGTTTAAAATAAACCGAGTCGGCTATTGTGATTGCCTGGTAATTCTCTTTGATGAAAGGGTGTTGATTCGCTGCTGGGCTTCCGAGATTTGTTGGCCGGACATCCGATGTTTCAGTTCATCCCGCGGTTTGGCCGCATCCGAAATGCCCTGCAAGGATGCCAGGCTAAGCCAGGTGTAGGCTTCAACGGGATCGGCGACCACGTCTTTGGATTCGTAATAGCGCATGCCCAAATTGAACTGGGCGAGGGCGTAACCTTGCTCGCTCGCGCGACGATACCACTTGAGCGCCGCGGCTGTATCGTGTGGCGCCCCCTTGCCCATGACATAAAGCACCGCAAGATTGTATTGCGCGGGAGCAAATCCCTGCTCGGCCGCTCGAAGATACCATTTGAAGGCTTCGGCGTCGTCGCGTTTGACGCCCTGGCCGACTTCGCTCAGCTCACCTAAAGCAGTTTGAGCCCCGGCATGGCTCTGCTCGGCAGCCTTGAGGTACCATTTAGCAGCTTCGGCGTAGCTTTGTGGCAGTCCCTTGCCTGTGGCATAGATTGCTCCAAGATCTTTCTGTGCCTGTGGCTCGCCTTTTTCTGCTCTCGCCCGGAGATCATTCAGATCGGCAGGCGCTGAAGGTTTAGGAGTCACTGTTTCACTGGACGTTTTCGAACAATTGATGATGAGCAGGCCAGCAACCAGGAAAAGGAGAGTGACCCAAATGACCATCAAAACTTTTTTCCTGGCTCCTGTTTCGATCTGAGACGATTTGAGCGAATTGCTGAGAGGAGTACCGCACCCTGGACACACCGGAGGGGCACCCTCGTTCACATCGAGACCGCACTTTTTACATTTTGTCATGGAAACAATTCTTGCAGATTGCCCATCAAAGTCCTGGCGTCCAGATAAATCAGATGCAGCTCGGGACGTTCTGGCCTGAATCACGTTGGTACGCGAGACGCTTTAGAGATCCTTAACATTCCCGTGGGATCGGGCGCTGCGGGCCGGGGATCCCGCGCCCCGGCATCGTGACCGGCGCTTCTAAATCACAACCAGGCGCAACCGCGTCTGTCCGGTAAATTGAGGATTGACAATTCTTTTAATAGTGGCTCTTATTGCGCGCTGAAACCAATTCTTGAATCGTGAGGAATTGGCATTTAAAACAAAAACCTAATGGACGATACCTCAACGCCTTCCCTCGATAGTTTGGTCGAGAGCAAATCCGCCTCTCGCCAGCGACGAAGCGGTCTGTGTGCATTTACATTAATTGAGTTGCTGGTAGTCATCGCGATCATTGCGATATTGGCTGCGATGCTGCTTCCTGCATTGAGCAAAGCAAAAGACCGGGCAAAAGGTTCTCAATGCACAAACAACCTGAAGCAGATTGGCCTGGCCGGGTTAATGTATGCCGAAGACAACAAAGACAGCTTTTTTAGCGGTGCAGGCGGCGTTATCCCCAATGATGGTCAATGGACTTTGAATCCTAATTCGGACGTTCTGCTTCCCATCACTGACAGGTATGCCTATTGGGCGATAGGTTATTACGAGTATTACGGAAAGAACCGCAAACTTTTCCATGACCCGAGCTGCGTGCACCCAGATGAATGGCATGACGATGGCCGGTATTATCCATCGGCATTCTGGCAGGATTCGACCTACGGGATTTGTCAATATCTCCTGAATCCGTTGACACCAAAAGAACCTGCTCATAAGAAGGTGACTAACTATAAGATGCCGTCAAAGATGATTTTTTGCCAGGACTCGGCTGAGCAGTTGATGGAAGGCGAGGATGATAGCATGGGACTATTTCCTGGAAGAACGCAAATTTTGAACCAATGGATCGGCACACCTCCTTACGGCGGTCTCTCGGGGCTGTACTCAGGCTACCATTTCGAGAATGAATGGTACCGGCACAGTAAAGTCAACCAGACCGTGTGGGTAGATGGACATGTTTCACGGATCAAATTCAACAGCCTCAACGTGGGGATCGATTACAGACATTACACCGGAGAGGTGCCGTTAAATCCGGTGAAAGACTAGGTCGTTGCAAACCGGTTCCTCTGCTTATCCTGAATGATATGTACATGAAGCTAATAATGGCGCTGGCGCTTTGCCTTGCCTTTTGTCTGGGTTGTGACCGGAGCAGTGCTCCCCCAGCGCCCCTGGCTGCGGAGCAAATACCCGCAGCGCTGCAGAAATCTTTTAAAGGCTCGAAAGCGCAAATCAAGGAGCTGTCAGACGAGGTCATTGCCGCACTTCAAGCCAAGGATTATCCAAAGGCCTTCCTAACTTTGCAGAGCCTTTCTGCGCAGTCAGGTCTGAAAAGAGAGCAGCAAAGTATTGCAGCGCGCGCAATGCTGACAGTAAACAACCTTTTGCAATCAGCGCAAACCCAGGGAGATGCTCAAGCAGCCGAAACGCTGAAAACCTATCGTGCAAACAAGTAAATTCGCGGGCCTCCTCCTTAAACGAAATTCAAAGCTTGACTCTGGGCGACAGCTTGATAAACTCGGACCATAAGCTACAGAATTCCCCAGTTTTACTGTGGTGTTTTCAAGCAACAATTTCCTTATAGTTCCGTTAAACCTCAGCATAAGCATTAATCCACTACCACCTCCAAAACAGTAAGCCATGAAAATCAAAAAAAACAATAGACACTTGGCAGCTACGCCAATGCCAATCGCGGCCGCAGCGCTTGCGCTGTCGGCCTTCACCGGTCTGAGTGCCCCAACCTATCCTGCCGTCGTGAAGGGCGACGGGGCTTTGGGCTATTACCGGTTCAATGACTCCACTGCCAGAACCAGGATCAACGTTAACAGCGGCAGCCTGGGCGCGGCTGGCAACGCCACTAATGACGCCATGTTTTTTAAGGGGGGCGAGTTGCCCACCGGGATCGTCCGGTCGATTCCTGGCGCCGTAGTCGGAGATTCCGATCGCGCTGCTTTTTATGATTTTACAACTCGGACTGAAATTCCATTTAATTCGGCTTTTAATACGCCGAACACACAACCATTCACAGTGGAAGCATGGTTTTATCCCGCGAGCGACCAAACAGGTACCGGGCAGGCTCCGATCGCTAACCGTTACACCGCCGGAGCGAACCGACAGGGATGGGTGTTCTTCCAACGCCGACCGGATGCAGGCTATACCCCCGGCGATAGCGGTCTTGGCTGGAACTTCCGGATGTACAATGGCGTTGGCGGTGCCACGCCGCTCGACGGCTCTGATAAGTGCGAGACGGCAGTGCCTTACAAAGTAGGCCAGTGGCAGCATGTTGTCGCAGTTTACGATCCGGTGAGCGCGTACAAAGCCTCGGTCATCCTCTACGTAAACGGCCTCCCGGTGAAAACAAATTCCTACGACGATCCGACGCTTACGACTCCGGCCTACCAGCCTTGCACTGGCGATCATGATCCTTCAGAAGCAACGTCGGGACAACCCAATCTCTCAATTGGTTGCTATAATAACGCAAATACCGGCCTGAATCCCTATTTCGGCGGAGTGGATGAGTTCGCCTATTACGGTGCCAAATTAACTGATGCGCAGATTTTCTCTCATTACCAAAATGCGACAAATGCCGCCCGGAGCCAGTCTTACGATTCATTGATCAAATCACATAATCCAACAGTATATCTTCGCCTGAACGAAGTGGCTCCGAGTCCCGACAACGCAGTTAACATGGGCGATGTGCGTTCTGCCGGTCTGGCCACCCATACCGCTGAGGTGAGGCACCCAGCGGCCAGTGCCCTGAAGAGCCGTGCCGATGATGGCGCTGCGGCTTACCACAATCGCAATGGAAAATCGACGACGACCATGCCTTTCATTGCTGAAAACAATCCCGACGCGGGTGTTCCTTTTACATTCGAAGCATGGATTAGGCCGATGAGAGACCAGCAGGGCGGCCAGGCAGTGGTGAATAACCGCTATGTCAGTTCGGGACACCGCACCGGTTGGGTAATTTTCCAACGGAATCCCAACCACAGTTATCCCGCCAGCGAAGGTAATGGTTATAATTTCCGCATGTATGACGGTGTAACCGGCAGCGGTCAGGATATCTTAACTGATAATCCTGATATTCTAACCAACTACGTGGTGGGTGAATGGAGTCATCTGGTGGTCACCTGGAGCCCTGTAACAGATAATGGTGATCCGGGCGGATTCGGGAACCATCAATTCCAAGGTATTCTGACTGGGTATTTTAACGGGGTTCCAGTAGTTACCAACGCTTCGGCTCTTTACGCTGCGAACACTAATCCGACTGAAAATGCCACTCCCGCGGCAGACCTTGCAGTGGGTTCTTATAACGCCGCTTCAACCCTTGGCAACAATGCGTTTGAAGGCGACGTGGATGAATTGGCAATTTACAACAATTACATTTTAACGCCTGATCAGGTGTTGGAGCATTATAAGGCAGGGACAAATGCGCATCCGGCGACGAATTATGACTCACTGGTTTTCACCGCGGGTTTTACCGGTCCGGAACGTGCTGGCCTTCCAAAAACCTATCTGCGTTTCAATGAACCGGCCTACTACCCCGCAGCGAACAGCGGTTCACTCGGCTATCTTGCAGATGGCGACTTGAACCTGACCACCAATGTGGGAGTCGGCCCGGTCACAACCGGCTTTGAGAATCCAAACCCGTCTTTGCCGTTGGATGGCGTCAGTCAATGGGCAAGTTTCAATAATCCGTCTGGCTTGAACATATCTGGACAAATCACGCTGGAAGCCTGGATTAAACCTGCTGCCACACAAGGCGCCATTGCGCGAATTGTGACTCATGGCCCCCCAACTCCCTCGAACTTTGATCCGACGTTGATCGACGTTGCCGGTTCCATCGCCAGCACAAATGAAGTGTATTTGCGCATCGAGGGAGGCACCACCTATGCGGTCGGCAGCTCCGATGGCTTTACGCCACACGGCGCAAGCGCGGCCATACCCGGTGGCGATCTGGGCAGTGCTTCGTGGATCCATTTGGCCGGCACATACGACGGAACCAACTGGAGACTGTTCCGTAATGGCACACAAATAGCCATCTCCGCATCTGCTGTCGGCGCTCTTCCAGTCATCGGCGCTGATTGGGCTGTGGGATCCACCGGTAACGGTTGGGGCGACAACTTTGCTGGTGGAATTGATGAAGTTGCCATCTATGGCACTGCTCTTACCCCCACCACCATCGCCGCCCACTATTATGTTGGCCAGAACGGCCCGGTAAGCCTGACCATTGCGCACGGAGTTGGCAATGCAGTCGTAGTTACATGGCCGGCTGGAACTCTCCAGGAGTCCAGCACCGCTGGCAGCGGCTACACTGACGTCCTTTCTGGCGGGCTTCCCGTCACGTCACCTTACAATCCCCCGGTTGGACCCCTAAAGTTCTATCGAGTTAAACTGTAAGGGTAAGGGTATTCAAGCACCGGTGGGCTTTTTCCGCCGGAACGAGTTTGAGGCCGGGAGGCAACTCCCGGCCTCTTCATGTAATCAGTGGCGGCAACCTTGCTTTTGGCGGCGCACATAACTGGCGGGCGACCGCGCTCTCGGCGCACTAAACCCTGTGGCAGGCGGACCGTGAGTGTTTGTGTCATACATAGAACGTGTAAACAGTCCAGTATTCCTGGCAAGCCCGGCAAGTCCGAATCAAATCCACAAAAAAGTTCAGCGCGGTGGAGGCGGCGGCAGGTTTGCTAAAGGAATGTTGATCGATTCTCCCGGACGCAATCGTGATAAGTCTGTGTTTGGATTTGCAGCACGCAGCGCAGTTACCGGGACACCATAAATCAGAGAAACCACGGATGCGCTGTCACCCGGTCGAACGACGTACGTTTTCCTCGGCGGCTGCGAAGGCGGCGCCTGATCGGTCGGGCTGGGTGGAAGTTCCTGGCCGGCAGCGATCGTGTTGGCCTGGAGTTGTTGCAACTCCAATCTTTTTAACTCAATCGCCCTTTGTTCCGGAGTCAGACTTGGGTCGAGACGGATACGGTCTGCTTCCGATGCTGAGGCGAGGCTGATTTGATACTTGAGCCATGCAGATTCCGGAGAACCATCCTGGCGGGCGCTGGCGACGGCGTCGCGATAAAGAGGATCGTGGAGAAGGAGATATTCCTCGTAACGAGCCGGGCCCAACGCGAGTTGAATCGCTTTTTCGCGTTGGTCTTCCAGAGCTTTGCGCTGAGCTACACTGTTTGGATCGGTAGCCGCTCCCAAAAGTTGGATTTGTTCGTTCAAAGTGTCAGTCGAGCGGAAGATCCCTCGAAACTCCTCCGGCGTGGGGCTAAAAAATTTAAGCTGGCCGATTTCAGTTCGCAAGTCAGCCGCGCTCTCGGAGTATCGCAATAAAAACTCTTCCAGTTGGGCGGGATTGAGCACGCGCTGAAGTTCGGAGCGTGTTTGCTGTCGGATCCTGGCTAATTCCGCCGGGTCCGGGTTCTTTCCCTCGCGGCGCTGGGAATCGATATATGAACGAAGTGCATCCTGTCTATGAATGTTGATTTCTTCAAGGGTCTGTTTTACCTCAGTTGGTAAAGCGCCCAAAACAGGGCCGTCCAGCGCAATCCCCGGCCTTGAAGGGCGAGGCAAACTGACCAAATCGCCCGCTTCCCAATTTGTTCCAAGCAAACGCCCGAGAAGACCTCGACGTTCATCTTCCAGGGCACGGGACTTTTCCGTGGCTACCGCAAGCACGTTTGTATCGGGTTCGGCGCGCCACCATTGCTGGTCCGGAGTAACCACCTCAAGCGCCCGCCGGCGGGTGTACAGTGCGTTGATATCCGCTATGATAATATCGCGAATGGTTTGTTCCGGACAGCCAATGTCACGCAGGTTGGCAACATAGGTGGGATAGTCATCCGATTCGACTTCTCGCCAAGTGAAGAATTGGCGGCGTAATACAAGATTTGTCCTTGCCTGGCCAGTGGTAGCGGGTAACGAGGATTGCTCAGGTGTCTGAGCCTGGTTCGAATGCCGCGAGGAAAAAAGTAACGCGGCAGCCAGTGCCAGGTTGACGCCGAGCATAATAAAAGCCAGGACGCGCCAGCGCATATGTTTACTTATCCGCATTTGTGTCACACTGCAAATTCTAAAATGGGGGCTATTTACGTGTAGCAGTTACCGTTAAATGAGTGGCAAACCATTCCGAAGCCATGGTCGCCACCTGTTCTAAAGCCCCCTCCTCCTCGAAAAGGTGAGTAGCACCAGTCACGATTCGGAAGGCTTTTTCACAATGTAACCGTGCATAGGCGGTTTTATTGAGAGCAATCACCTCGGTATCATCACCACCTACAATGAGCAGCGTAGGGGGGCGCACGCGTTCCAACGCGGCTCCCGCCAGATCGGGGCGTCCGCCTCGTGAAACCACTGCCTGGATGAGATTGCCTGATTCGACCGCGGCCAGCAAAGCCGCAGCGGCTCCGGTGCTTGAACCAAAGTAGCCAATACTGGCATTCCCGCGTTGTGCCACCACCCATTGGGTCGCGGCGACCAAACGCCTGGACAAAAACTCAATATCAAACCGTAAGTGTCGCGTATGAGCCTCCGATTCTTCCTCTTCGGCCGTCATGAGGTCAAACAGCAAGGTCCCCAATCCCGCCTGGCGCAGCACGCGGGCGACGAATTGGTTCCGGGGGCTATGGCGGCTGCTGCCGCTTCCGTGGGCAAATAGCACCAGCGCCGCACTGGTCTTTGATAAATGTAACTCCCCGCCTAAACGAATTCCATCCAACGGAATACTTATTTCATTGGTAGCCATGGTTTGGATCGGCCCCGACCTGTTCAGGACCAACATATCGAAGAACAGGCCATTACGCCATTCTAAAGACTTGCACCATATAATGGCATTCTGCTATACTGGATAGACTGATGAAACGGCTCTTCTCACGAAGAACTTTGTTGGGCTTTTTGATCCTGCTTGGTGTAAGCGGCATCGTTTCGGCCAAAGATGCCCAGGATAGCCCGCTTTCGGTGGATGAGGTGATTCGGCGAGCGGTTGTGCGCGCAAGAAGCGCTGAGGCTCGGACAGGGCAAACCAGCTACACGTATACCAAGCTCACGGTGACAGAGGAGTTGGACGGCTCCGGCCGGCTCAAAGAGCGGAAAGAAAAAATTTACCAGGTATTTTTTCAAGGCGGCTTGACCCATTTGAAATTGCTCACAGTCAATGGGCATGCTCCCGCTCCAGCCGATATCAGGAAACAGGCCGAGCATGAAGCAAACACCCGTCAAATCATTGGTTCCAAATCGGGCAAAGCCAGCGAGAGCCGGGATAATTTTCTAACTCCTGAGATTGTGGAGCGGTTCAATTTCAAACTGCTCGACGAGAAAATAATCAACGACCGCAGAACGTATCAGATTACATTTGAACCTAAACGTCCCGCTTTGCCTGTGCATCGTATTATGGACCGGCTCGTGGATCGAATGACCGGAACTGTATGGATAGATGCGGAGGAATTTGAAATCGCTCAAGCACAAATCCATCTGGGTTCGGAGATCGATTTGCTGGGTGGTGTAGTGGGGTCGCTCAAAAAATTGGCTTACACCATGACCCGCACACGTGTCGGCGAGGGCCAGTGGTTTAACACCTTTTCCAGCGGGGATTTCGAAGGGCGCAAATTGCTCGATTCGATGCGGATCAAAACACGGTCTCAGTCTTCCAATTTTCGCCCGCTTAGCTGAGTAGTTCCGGTTGCTAAACCCGCCACTTCAAATTGGTCACCTGCCCATGAGCTGAATGCTTCTGATCGAGGCAGCGCAATTCCAGGCGCATTCCGTCGGTTGCCAGGGTTGCCTGCACCCAGCCTGAAGGATTGCCTTGTTGGAACACGTAAGCCACGGGAGGCAGATTGACCAGGTGAATGCCGCTGCTGTCTTGCTCGATTTTCCACGTATGCGTGTGACCATAGATATAGGCCTTCACTTGACGGCGCGGCCGGATCACTTCAAAGAGCGCGGTTGTGTCCTTTAGACCCAGATTCCCGCTGAGCCCCGGGTTGTGGTGAACCAAAATAAGCGCCGGCTTTTTACGATTGGCATCCAGGGCAGACGCCAGCCAATCCAGTTGTTCGCGTCCAAGCAAACCTGGGGTTGCGAGCGTGGTTTCAAGTGAATCGAGAATGAACCAGTTGGCTTGGCGGGTTGGCATCAAGAGGACTTGCTTGTCCGCAAGCGGACGCTTGGCGGCTTTTTCTTCGTGCAACGCGTCCCAAAACCGCTCGCGATTATCATGGTTTCCCAAGGCGAGGTGGACGGGAATTTGGCCCGCGCGAATCGGATCGAGCATCCGGCTCAACATGGAGTAATCTCCTTCCTCCCCGCTATTGTGGGCACAATCGCCGGTAATAATTAATCCAGCGGGACGCCTCGGCAACGAAAGCAGTTCGCGTGAAACTTGTTCGAAATGGTCCGCCATGTTGATGCCGTTTCCCAATTTTGCACGATCGGCGGCTAAATGGGTGTCCGACAGCAAAGCCCAGAAATTGGAATCGATTGGAGGCAGGCCGGCAAAGATGTTCTGGCCTGCTACCAGACCGATTCCACCAAGCAGTGAGCGTGTAAGGAATTGACGTCGAGAAATGGGTGGCAGTTCTATGGGCATGATGATGTCAAATTAGGACATGTTGAACCGGATGACAAAATGAAAAGAAGGGGTGATGCCCTCTATGGCCCGGCCCAGGCCAGGCTGGTGCAAGGGTGCGACATCTTTTTCTGGACAGCCCCGGATCAAAGCGCAAAAATAAGTTAGAGCCAAGACTCGCCTGAAGGGCTTGGCCGATTGCTCGCGGATGATTTTCGGGAATTCGGCTGCTCGGGAGAGTTTAAGGACATCGCCGCCTGAAGAGTCAAACACCGCTCCAGCTTGGTTGGACAACGCGAAGTAATTGAGGCCCGATGCCGCTCTGGTCACTTGCTACAGACATTGCAGGGTTGTGAATCAGAAACGGTGATGAAAAGTTAAGAACCGCGTTGCCCGACGTTTTCCATGAACAAGAACGAAAACAGGACCCATAAAGAGCGGGCCGCTGCGCGTCGTTCATGCGAGCCGCCGCGAGCGGACGGGTCGATGAGGTTCTGGCGCATGCGACAGCTCTGGGAGTTGGCAGAGGGACTCCCAACGAAAAAGGTTCGGCTGAGTGACCTCGATGGTTTTGATGAGGTCTGTTGGTTCGGCGGACCCAGGAACATTCAGCCGACCTGCCGGGCGATCGCGGAACATGCGCGAGACATCCAGGAGTCTGATTTGAGTTATCCCATCATTCTATCGCCGACTGGAGAGGTGCTGGATGGCTGGCATCGCATCTGCAAAGCGTTTCTGCAGGGAATTGAGGAGATTGATGCCGTGCAGTTGCCACGGTTGCCCGCGTACCGATGGCGAGTTCTCATCACCGGCGAAGAGGTTGAGATTTTAGAAGGAGATTAAACAACATGATGCGCCGTTGCATGATCATCGCTGCAGCTGTTTGCCTCCTGGCGTTGACCGTTCTTCTACTCTGGGCAAACTGGCAAGGGGAGCCGATTGCACCTGGCGTACTTGCAGACCGAGTTGTTTTGTTAAAATCCAAACGCCAACTGGAACTACATTCCAGTGGGAACGTCCTGAAGAGCTATGTGGTGTCCCTGGGACGCCATCCAGTTGGTCCCAAAGAGCAAGAGGGAGATCAGCGTACGCCTGAGGGTCTGTATGCCATTGAATCTCACAAGCCAAGCAGCAGATTTCACAAGGCTCTCAAAATTTCCTATCCTTCGCCGGCTGACCGGATGGCGGCAGCGAAACGCGGCGTCGCTCCCGGTGGTGATATCATGATCCACGGCATCCGTAACCACCTGGGATTGATAGGACGACTTCAGCGGCGGCTGGACTGGACCGCCGGCTGTATTTCAGTGACCAATCCAGAAATTGAAGAGATTTACCGCGCGGTGCCGGATGGCGCGCCTATCGAAATCCGCCCCTGAAATGACAGAAGTGAGAAAGAACGATCTGATTTCATTCCAATCACTTTAACGCGTTTCACCTGTGCAACAACTTTTTCTGGACAGCCCATGTTTAAAGGCGCAAAAATAGATTAAGCCATGAATAAACGCCCTGCCGGATTCTCGCAGCCGCATCCAAGTCTTATCTCGCGCCGTCAGTTCGTAAAAACATCCGCGCTGGCGGCCGGTTCGGTCTCGCTGGCGAGCGTTATTCCGGCAGCGGCTTTCGGCGCGAATGATCGCATTCGCGTCGGAGTGATCGGCTGCGGCGGTCAAGGGACTGGTCATGTGCACAGTCTGGTGAAGCGTTCGGCGGAAGATAATATCAATGTGGTGGCAGTGTCTGACGTTTATCAGCGCCGGGTGACCCGGGCAAAGGACGTGTGCAAAGGCGAGGGTTATCTGGACTACCGAAAGCTGCTCGAACGAAACGACATCGACGCGGTTTTGATCGCTACCCCTGACCATTGGCACTCGAAAATATCCATTGATGCAATGGAGTCCGGCAAACATGTTTATTGCGAGAAACCGATGACTCATACCGTCGAGCAGGCTTTGCAGGTGCGCGATGCGGTGAAACGTTACAAAAAAACTTTCCAGGTAGGCCCCAACGCGACCGCGAGCGATACTTATTGGAAAGCGCGAGACGCGATTGTCAAAGGGCGTATTGGCAAACCGACCTGGGTCCATGGGAGTTACAACCGCAATGCCCGGCTATGTTTATTCAATCAGCATCAAAAAATTGACCCCACGGCCGGTCCGGACAAACCGGGTGAAGATTACATCAATTGGACGATGTGGCTGGGCTATGAATGGGGGTTGGCTCCAAATATCCCCTGGACGCCGGACCACTTTTTCCGATTCAGAAAATATTGGCCCTATAATGGCGGAGTTGCGACCGACCTTCTATACCATAAATTGGCTCCGCTTCTGATCGCCATGGCGGGATCGAATGGTGAATACCCAGCAAGAGTCAACGCCTGCGGCGGGCTCTATATTGAAAAGGACGGACGCGATATCCCGGATACCTTCCTCATGACGGCGGATTATCCAACTGAGTGGGCGCTGTTTTTGGTCAGCACGCTCACGAATGATGCCGGCTTGCCGGATCGGATTTTTGGGAAGTATGGCACGATGGATCTCGGCGGAGACGTCAAGATGCGTTTCAATGGCGAGTTCCAGGAGGAGTTCACCGCGAAAAATGACGACAAACTTGACGTCTCAATTCCGGCGGAGGCTCGGCGTGATTTGGAAGGCAATTGGATCGATGCCATGCGAGGAAAATGTCCGGTGTTTTGCAACGCGGATTTAGGTTGCGCAACGATGGTGGCGATTAAAATGGCGGTCGAGTCCTATCGCCAACGAAAAGCAATGTTATGGGATGCAAAACAGGAAAAGGTGTACACCGCCTGATTTAACGTGATGAGCGCTCGACATTCTCCGGCTCTTAACACCAGGACCACTACTCTCTCATATGCGTATAAGCACTTTTAGCCAGGCGGTCCTGATTTTCTTAGCAACTGTCTTCACCGGGTTGGCGGCGGACAATCAACTGACGAATGAGGAGAAAAAGCAGGGCTGGTTATTGCTTTTCGACGGACAAACGCTGAACGGCTGGATGACCAGCGATAGCAAGCCAAGCCGCAGACAGGTCGAAGAAAACTGCCTCAACCCACACCAATGCGGCCACTACATGATGGTCCACACCCAGCAATGGTCTAATTTTGTGCTCACAATGGATTTCAAAATCAGCAAGGGCTGTAACAGCGGAATATTCGTGCGCACTTCTTCGCTGACACCTCGCCCAGGCAAAGATGTGGGATATAATGGTATAGAAGTGCAGATTCTTGATAGCTCCACCGCCGATTATTATGATACCGGGGCGATTTACGATTTGTCCAAACCATCCAAAAACGCGATGAAACCTGTGGGTGAATGGAACCATATCGAAGTGACATGCTCGGGAAGTTCAATCGACGTGGTCTTGAATTCTGAAAAGGTAAATCACATTGATCTGGATCGGTTTACCGAAGCCAATAAGCGCCCTGATGGCACTCCTCATAAATTCGATACGATTTATAAAGATCATCCTCGCACCGGTTATATCGGGCTTCAGGATCACGGGGCTGATTGCTGGTTTAAGAATATCAAACTTCGGCCACTCATTCTGTCCTCAGCAATACGCGGGTAGGACGAATTCTTGAAAACAGTAGTTGTCCGGAGAGCTCGCAGGAATGTCCCCACTGCGCGGGCATTTTTGCGCAGACTTTTAATTAAGCTTCAGCCACTTGCTTTTGGCCGCAGCAGAGGTAATCCAAATATTCGATCAGGCGAGCTTTCATTTCCTTGCGCGGGACGATGGAGTCGATTAGGCCGTGATCCAGGAGGAATTCGGCAGTTTGAAAATTGGGAGGAAGTTCGGCCTGGGTAGTATCCTTGATCACTCGAGGTCCGGCGAAACCGATCATTGCGCCGGGTTCCGCGATGAGGATATCTCCCACGGTTGCAAAACTGGCCATCACGCCCGCCATGGTCGGATCTGTAAGCACGCTGATGTAAGGGAGCCTGCTTTGGGCATGATAGGCCAACGCACCGCAGGTCTTGGCCATCTGCATCAAGCTGAACATACCCTCATACATACGCGCGCCACCACTGGTGGAGATGAGGATAACCGGCAGCGCCTTGGCGGTGGCACTCTCGATCAAACGGGTAAGCTTTTCGCCAACCACCGAGCCCATTGAGCCGCCGAGAAAACTGAAATCCATCACCCCCAGGGCAATTCGGTGTTCACCCATTTTTGCCATACCTGTAATAACCGCATCCTTGAGGCCGGTGGTCTGGTGGTATTTTTCGAGTTTGGAGATATAGGACGACGCCCCGGTGAAATGCAGGATGTCGACGCTCGTCATTTCCGAATCCATCTCCTCGAACGTCGAGGCCTCGACCAGAGACGCAACACGCTGGCGAGCACTGACCGGAAAATGATATTGGCACTGTGGGCAAATCTTAAGGTTTTCTTCTAATTCTTTATCAAAAACCATGGTGCCGCACTTGGGGTTGGGGCATTTGGTCCAGAGACCTTCAGGAATCTCTCTTTTCTTTGATTTCGAGGAAGCAAGTTTTGGTTTTCGGGCAAACCCAGTGTTTGCGGTGCTTGGAGATGGCGTAACCGCCGGTTCAACCTGCTCGGCTCCGAGGGATTTTTTTGGGAATGAGTTCGTGGGCATGTTCAGTGCGGTTAACATCGCAAATTCATTCCTGAGGGCCAACGCCCGCAGGCAAAGGTTAAATTCACCACAACAATCATCTTAGGTCCGGACCCCATTATAATCAAATGCCACGGGCCACTGTCCAGACGCAAACTTCCGTCGCTCCCGCTGCGCGCAGAACACCGGAGCATGCGCTGGTGGTCGCGCCCGTTGTGAGGACATCATCAACAAGCACGATTCGCTCGCCGTCCAATTTTTGGTTTCGAGCGACAGCAAAGGCCCGGCGGACGTTTGCGCGACGTTCCGCACGGGTTAACTGGGTTTGCGTGCGTGTAGGGACAGTGCGCTGAACCAGCCCCTTCTGAAGGGGAATATGGGTCGCAGCGCTCAGGCAGGCCGCAAGACGCTGAGCCTGGTTGAATTCACGTTCGCGCTGACGCGTCGGATGCAACGGAACCGGCACAATGCGGGTCCAGCCTTGTCCCGCTAATTGCGGCACAGCCGCTTCGAGCAAGAGCCCGGCCAAAAATGGCTCAAACCAAAGCGCGCGATGGTACTTATAGCGATGGATGACGTCCAGCACGGGGTCGCGTGCCACAACAGCGGCTCGAGCCGAGGCAAATTGCGGCTCGAAATCCCGGCAATTTCCGCACTCGAAAGCCGTGGTGATCGCGCCCTCGAATGGCAAACCACAGCACTGGCAGAAAGGGGGTCGGACCCACTGCACTTGCTCACGGCAGGCCATGCAAACAAATCCTTGGACAGGACCTGCTCGGTTTTCCCGGCAAACCTGGCATATTTCAGGATACAAAAAACCAAGCCCGGCATTCAGCCATTCGTCTAATGAAAGCAGCAACGCGCGCATATTTTTTATGCAGGTATTTTGGCTGAGTTTGAGTTTGATCGGTCGCGTACCGGGGCCGATCCCCAAAAAAACAAAAGCGTGCAACACAAAACTAAAAATGCCAGCCAGCTATCAATCAATTTGTTTTCACCCCAAATCCAAGTATGTGCTCCCCGTACGTCTTGAGTTACAACAGCGTATGATTTAAGCCAAAAAATCCAACCGGCGTGCAGTCCAATGGAAAAGCACAGGTTTCCTGTGCGTTGATAGGCCAATGCAAGCAAGGCACCGGCAATTGTGAGATTGAAAAAGCCAGGCACCAGTCTCTGCCAATGAACAAAACCTTCCAGCATGCGGGGCAATAACTCGAGACCCGAGTACCAAAAAACCGGCCCTGCCTGGTGTGGATTTCCTAGAAAGTGAACCAGGGCATAGATCATGCTGCTTCCAATGAGAGCAACAATCCAATTCAGATTTCGACGCAACGCGCCGAAAATTCCACCGCGAAAAAGAATTTCTTCAAGAGTTCCTACAACCAGGGCAGTTAATGCCGCGCCGACGAGCTTTTGAGTAAGATGATGATAAGTCGAAGCCGGAGCGCGCGCTCCGGTCCATAGGGCAGCCGCGGGGACCATTGCAAATGAGATAAAACCGAGTGCAAAACCTGCGCTCAATTGTTTCATATCGGGAAGAGCCAGGCCGACGTCCTCCCGAGACCTTGCGCCCAGAGTTCTGAGCAGGGGCCATAGACCAATCAAAGCAATACCCAAAAGCGAGCGATTGACGAATCGGTGAAATGGGGTTGCTGCTAAATGGGTTAACCCTGCGGCTTGCGTTATCCAATAAAAGCCGGGTGCGATCAGCGCACCTCCTAAAAAAACGGCCGAGATATAAATACCCAGGGCTAGAACGGGCCGCATGGGGGAGACGATAGGGTTGCGGCCAATGCAAGCCAAGCGCGAACGCAATGCTTTTTTGGTCAGCGATTTGTTGTAGCAGCCGAGGTAAGGGCGTGTTGCCAAACACCGGAGCGCGGCCGTCCTCAGCGACGTTCGAACATGCTGTTTCCCTCGAATTTCGACACAACCTTCGGGTCGAGGATCTCCCTTTTCTTTGATCTTTGGCTTTGGGCAACACACCCGTAACTCGGCTCCTACGATTGAGCGGAATCGCATTCGCCATACCACCCCAATTCCCCCCATTGCACCCCTTCTGCTTGAGTGGAAAGTTTTCAGGCGTGATAGAAAAAGTTCCAGGTGAAAGGCAGGCGCTATGAAGAATACTTTCGCGATATTGGTGATTCCGCTCCTTGCAATGAGTTGCATTTGGGACCATTCCTCAGTCGAACCTCGGTCCGTCCTCAGGATTGATCGAAATGCAACGGCAGGATCAGTAGCGCAACAACCCAATACCCAGCAAGCGGGCGATGCAGGCTTTGGGGTGGCACCGTACATAAGTCAACAGGGCAACAGCGTTTCTTCTGGCGGAGTTTCAGCGTCTGACGCAAGCGGTACAACTTCTGGAACTACTACCGGTTCTGCTCAAACAACCGGCGGCTCGAGCGCCGGCCTGAGCACCATCACGCCAGCGATCGGGGCTCCTCAATCTGGCACAGGGGGCGCAAGCGGCTCCGCTACCCCTACGACAGTGAGCCCGACGACAGCAACCGCAATTACGCCAACGGCAGTTAACCCAACGACGACAATAACGCCATCCACAGCGAGACCCATAACCGTGACGCCTACGACGGTGACAACTCCTGGGGTCGGCACTGTGGGCGCTTCAAATTTGCCGGGGCTTGGCACCTCGGCCACCGGGTCAAGCACGAGCACGGGTACAGGGATTAGTCGAACCGGGACCACCACCCCGAATACCATTCCTAACAGCTCATCCGGCAGCAGCCTCGGATCGAGCCTCGGTGGAGTCACAAGTGGCACTAGTGTCATTACTAATAATTCATTCAGTACCACCAACCTGTTTGGGCCGAGGTAGCAAAAGCGTGAAGGTGAGGCGGTATTTTGGGAGCGGTTGATCTTGCCTGCTCTTGTAAGACCTCCACATCATGACGCGATGAACCATAACCCCCTTTTGTTGGTGTCACTCGTTGCGTTGCTCTTTTCAGGCTGTGCCAATTCCCAAACAGACCCTTCCAAATCCGCCGCTAAAAAGCGTTTCGGTGTTCCCTCGACCCTGTTAGCTGGATGCCGTCGTGTTGTTTTTTTGGGTGATAGCATCACATACAGCGGGCAGTTTATTGATGATGTTGAAATGGTCCTGCGCCGTTCTTCACCGGAAAGCGAGTTTGAGTTTCTGGACCTTGGATTACCGAGCGAAACGGTATCCGGACTGACAGAACCCGGGCATGCAGGAGGCGCCTTTCCCCGCCCGAATCTCCACGACCGTTTGGAACGCCTTCTCGAATTGACCAAACCTGACCTCGTGATTGCCTGCTACGGGATGAATGATGGCATTTATTATCCCTTCGATGAAGCCAAGTTTGAAGCCTACCAGCGCGGCATCCAGTTGCTGCGGCAGCGAGTTTTGGGATCAGGCGCTAAAATGATTCATGTGACACCGCCTGTTTTCGATCCCGTGCCTATCCGCGCCCACACGCTGCCGGCGGGCCGTTCGGAATACCGGCAACCTTATGAAGGTTACGACACTGTGCTCGAACGTTATTCTGAATGGCTTATGAAGCAGCGAAAAATCGGCTGGACCGTTATTGATACACATTCTCCGATGAAACACTTTTTGGAGCAGGAGCGGTCAAAGAACCCAGCTTTCCTGTTGGCACCTGATGGGGTTCACCTCAATGACCAGGGGCATTGGCTGCTGGCCCAGGCTTTATTGCGTGGATTACAAAAACCTGGGGCCAAATTAATCGACACAGTTGAATCCCCAGAGCATCCGAACGACGCGCGCGATCGGGAAATCCTTGCGCTCATCCACAAGCGCAACCGCATGTTATCTGATTCCTGGTTGACCACAGTTGGACATAAACGACCTGGCATGGAAAAAGGTTTACCCCTGGGCGAGGCAATCGAGAAAGCCGAAGTTTTAAATCATCAGATCCAGGAACTGTGCGGTTCAAATCGGCTTTAGGGTTCCAAAATGCAGCTTCGTGCCCACGAGAACTTTTTTTAAGATCGAACTCCGCGCCTAAAGCGCTTTCAACTGGAGATTGGCAATCGTTGACGGGCGATGTACTACTGCCGCCATGACGCTGAACGAAGCAAAAGCCCTTCATGGAAGGCTGGTTGAAGAGATTCGGCAACATGACCACAATTACTATGTCCTGGCTCAGCCGAGTATTTCGGACCAGGAATACGATCGGCTCTACCGGCAGTTGGTTGATTTAGAAAAAGAATTTCAGGAACTTGCCACTGCGGATTCACCAACACAAAGGGTCGGGGGCGAACCGCTGAAGTCATTCAAACCGGTCCAGCATCTCAAACCGATGCTCAGCCTGGATAACACCTACTCGCAACAGGAAATTCGTGATTTCGTCAATCGTGTCCAAAGGCTTTTGCCGGGTGAACAATTGGATTGGACGGTCGAACCCAAAGTGGATGGGGTGGCAATCAACTTGCGTTATGAAAATGGTGTTTTCACCTGTGGCGCAACACGTGGTGATGGCACAACTGGAGACGATATCACAGCCAATCTAAGGACGATCCGCAGCATTCCAGCGAGGCTGCGAAGGATCCAATCGGAGTCCGTGCCTGTTTTGCTGGAGGTGCGGGGAGAAGTGTATCTGACGCGAACAGGTTTTCAAAAACTCAATGCGGAGCGAAAAGCGTCCGGTGAAGAGTTATTTGCAAACCCCCGCAACGCAGCCGCAGGTTCGCTCAAACAACTCGACCCACGCCTGGCGGCAAAGCGGCCGCTCGACATCGTCCTTTACGGCCTCGGCCACCTTGAAGGTTCAACCAACTCAGCCATGAGCCATTCCGAAACCCTCACGTGGCTTCGAGCACTGGGCTTCAAAACCCCGGAAAAAACCTGGCACTGCACGTCAGCCGATGAATTGATCGTGGCGATTGATGAGTTAGACAAGTTGCGTGGAAAGTTTTCATATGAGACAGACGGCGCAGTGATCAAACTCAATTCCTATGCCCAACGTGAAATCGCCGGTTTCACCTCCAAAGCACCGCGGTGGGCGATTGCATACAAATATGCCGCCGAACAAGCCGACACACTTCTAAAAAGCATTACGGTTCAGGTCGGTCGAACCGGGAAGCTAACTCCGGTGGCTGAACTCGATCCGGTATTCCTTGCAGGCAGCACCATCAGCCGGGCCACTCTTCACAATGAAGATTACATCCGACAGAAAGACATTCGCATCGGTGACACCGTCACGATTGAGAAGGCTGGGGAAGTGATTCCTGCAGTAGTGGATGTCGTATTGACCAGGCGTTCAGGAAACGAAATCCCTTTCCGCTTCCCACATACCTGCCCCGAATGCGGTTCCAAAGTATCACGCTCCGCTGCCGCCGTGGCAGGGGACGAAGGCTCGGATTGGCGATGCGTTAACCCGGATTGCCCCGCACAGGTTCGCGGACGCCTCGAGCATTGGTGTGCGCGCGGGGCAATGGACATCGAAGGCGGAGGCGAGGTCCTGGTACGGCAACTGGTCAGCGCCGGGCTGGTCCGAGACGTCGCCGATCTCTATTCGCTTCAATTGAGCGACCTCACTAACCTGGAACGAATGGGGGAGAGGTCGGCGCGCAATTTTCTTGAGGGAGTCGAAGCCAGCAAAAAGCGTGACCTATGGCGATTGCTCTATGGCCTTGGCATTCTGCATGTTGGCGCCGGGGTCTCCAAGGCGCTGGCACGCTGTTTCGCGAATCTTGAGGATGTCCTGACTGCGCCGGTCGATGAGTTGACGGCCTGCGAAGATGTCGGGGACGTGATTGCGCATAGCATTGTCCAATGGCATGGGGACCAGAGAAACCGCGAACTGGTTGCGAGGCTGCGCAAGTCCGGAATCAATGACAAATCGGCGCTTTTCCAACCCCGCGCGAAAACCGGACCTTTGAGCGGCAAAACATTTGTGCTCACGGGCGCGCTGCCGAAACTGAAACGCGAGGATGCCGCAGCAAAAATTGAAGCCGCGGGAGGAAAAGTAAGTAGTAGCGTCAGCAAAAAAACCGATTATGTGGTGGCGGGCGAAGATGCCGGAACGAAGCTCGAGAAGGCGCAAAAGCTTGGAATAAAAATCCTGGACGAAGCGGAATTCTTAGCGCTCTGTGGTGAATGAAAGCGCGCCACCCGTTTTTACGGTTTGAGCACCAATTTGCCGTGAAGACTGCCGGTTTTGCGAATGGTGCTTTCTTCCTGCAACTGATGAGCCAACGCAGTCTCTGCCAGAGGGAGAACCCGATCGATGCTAGCGGTCATCATTCCCGATGCCAGCCATTGGTTCAGATCATTCGCTGCCGACCGTTGCTCTTCAGCGCCGGAGTTGAACAATGCGAAACCGTGGAGCGCACAGTTTTTAGTGTAGAATGGACCCACTGGAAAAACCGGCCGCGCGTCACGTCCAGCCATCACCACCATCCGGCCATGCAAACACAGCAGCGAAATCGTGCGCTCGAAGTTTGGATCGCGCAAAGTCTCCCACCAAACATTGATTCCCTGCGGAGCGAATCGTTTGATCTCGGCATCCACATCTTGCGTTTTATAATTCAGGGCAAGGTCAGCGCCAAATGCGCGGCAAGCGTGAACCTTTTCATCCGTGCCGGCGGTGGTGATCACGCGAGCTCCCAGGATTTTTGAGATTTGCACGACCGATGAGCCGATGCCGCCACTGCCCCCATTGACGAAAACGGTTTCTCCACGCGACAGCTTCGCGTGTTGCACCAGGCCAAGATGAGCGGTGAGGCCGACCAGGGACACGGCAACTACATTTTCATCGCTCACAGGATCAGGAATGGAATTGAGCCAGCACTCATCCACAACTGCAAACTCCGCGAAAGTTCCAGGGCGATTTTCGGTACCCTGATTGGATGCCCAGACCCGATCTCCAGCTTTGAAACGAGTCACCTGTGAACCAGCCTCTACCACGGTGCCCGCCAGGTCACGGCCCAAGACAAACGGGAACGTCAACTTCGCTGGAATCATTCCGCTGCGGACATATACGTCGATCGGATTTACGTCAACGGCGCCCACTTTGATAAGGCATTGGCCTGAGTTTGGCTTGGGTGCCGGTAGTTCACCGAATTGAATCACATTGGGCGGTCCGGTTTGATTGATGTATGCAGCTTTCATACTTGCCTCATGTGGCCGAAAGCAACCATACCGCTCCCGAGTAGTCAATCGCGCTCCACTTCATCCGGCAATTCATTTTGATCATCGGGAAGGCAAGGGAAATGCGCAGCAAGCAAATTACCCGCCATATGCACTCCATGAACAATGCCTTGAGTAAACTCAGATTTTTGAAAATAGGCGCTCATTTCACTCGTCAACCGTTTCCAGAACTCCTCGCCGCAACGCGCGTGAACCGCAGTGTCGCCCACGATGGCAAACTGGCGCGTACGAGGCGCAATGAACAAAAGAACCGCATTGCGTTTGCGTGTGTTTTGCAGGCCCATCTCGATGAATTGAGCCTGTGCCGCTTTCACAGGCTCGACAACGTCTTTGCGGGTAATAAACACACGGATCTCTCCTGAGGTTTTTTTCTCGGCAGCTTGAATCGCGGTTACAATATCCTCATGCCGCAATTGGTTTAGAAATGTTCTCGCTTTCATCACCTTGCACCACTTTCGCAGGTCACCAACTTCCTCCCGCTCCGCCACCACCAAAACTGCCTCCCCCGCCGGAGAAGCCGCCGCCGCCGCCCGAAACGCCGTGATCTCCTCCTCGACCGCCCCAGCCTCCTCCCGACCAGAGTCCTCCACTGCCCAGTACCCAACCACCCGGATATCCAAGCCCGTACCCGCGCCTTGCAAACCCCGTCCTTCGACGGAATAACGAGACAAGAACGAGAAAAACAATTAAACCGGCGAACAATAAGAACCGAGCAGAATCCGTTGAGCGCTGCTGGCCGTGTTGCCCCGCGAGTTGGCCGGTTCCTTTGTACTCACCTCGAGTCGCCGCCATGATGGCCAGGACCCCGGCATTCAGACCTCCATCAAAATCGCCTGCTTTGAATCGCGGCTTGATTTCCGTTTCGATGATTTGTTTGGCCAGCGCATCCGGCAAAGAGCCCTCCAATCCGTAGCCGACTTGTAAGAACATTTTTCGATCCTGAATAAAGACGAAGAGAACTGCGCCATTGTTCCGGGCCTTTTGACCCGCTCTCCAAGCCTGGGCAACCCGCACGGTATAATCCTCGATGGAGGAGTCTGATTGCATTTTCGAAAAGATTGCCACCAGGATTTGGTTCGAGGTTTCGCGCTCGAAATCTTCGAGAGTCTTGTCGAGTTTTGAGGCCATTTCCGGAGATACCACCCGCGCATTATCCGTGAAGTGTTTTGCGGGCGGCGGCGGAATGACTTCCTTTGCAATGAGGCAATGCGCACAAAGTGAAGCAAGAATAACGATAACCAATGGAAACCATGCCAGCCGTCTTTTTGCCTGTTGCCCGACAGGTAAGGTGTCCGCATTACATCGCAGAGGCATAATGCAACCCTGCTCAGGGCTTTTCCGGTTTCGGCGGCGTCGAAGGCTTGCTGAAATCGAATTGGACAGTGGGGGGCCTGTCTGAACCTGGAGTAGCAGTGAAATACGGCCGCTGTTTGAACCCGAACAGCCCGGCATAAAGCACTGCAGGGAAAGATTTGATTGCAGTATTGAAAGCCTGGACGGCCTCATTAAACCGGCCCCTCTCGACACTGATTCGGTTTTCGGTCCCCTCGAGCTGCGCCTGCAAATTAACAAAATTTGCGTTCGCTTTTAGCTCGGGATACCGCTCGACTACCACGAGCAAACGGGAGAGAGCGGAAGCGAGTTGCCCTTGTGCGCGTTCGAATTCGGCCAGTTTTGCCGGGTCAGTGGGCGCGCCCGCGCTGTCCATTTTCACTTGTCCCACCGAAGCGCGCGCCGCAGTGATTTCTGTCAGAGTTGATTTTTCGAAGTTCGCAGCGCCGGAAACCGTCGCCACGAGATTTGGGACGAGGTCAGCGCGGCGCTGATATACGTTTTGAACTTGTGCCCATTGTTGATCCACATTTTGTCCAAGCCGGACGAGCCGATTATAACTTCCGCCTGCGAAAATCAGCAGCACCAGGCCCGCGATCACTACCACCGCGATGACGGCGCACCCAACCCCAAATTTTTTCATAATGTTTTTAGATGTTCTTCCTGTGCCAATTCCTACTGCGCCCACGCTCTACTTTAAAAGCCCCGGGGGTTTACCTCGCATATCTTACCATTGCCCATTTAAGTGCACAAACCATCTCCCAGAACTAGGGTTTTTCCCTAATGCGATACTTACAAAAGCTGAAGGTACAAATCGAGAACCGAAAATGGGACTGCGGTCCAAGGCTTGACTCTTTTCCGATACCCGGGCGGCGGTTTGGCTGCTGGACTGCTGAGCAAAACCGGCGGAGAGCCGAGGGTGTGGCACGAAAGCAGGCAGACATTTCGGCATTGAGTTGACGGATCATGCAAGAAATTGCTGCACAAAGGAGAGCGGTTTGGCAGAGCAATCGCGGGAAGAACCAGCAACGATGAAGAGTGAAAGCTCTTGCAGGCTTTCTCCTTGGGGTTGGGTCCCCACTACCGGGGTTGATGTTGGCAAACTACCTTTGTGCCATACATGAACAATGCAACGCAGCAATACTCGCGGCACGTGAGCGTGCCTTCTGATGAGGGCGTCCGGGTGGACAAAGCCATCACCATTGAGCGGCCGGTCGCTTACGTCTACTCTTTTTGGCGCCACTTTCAGAATCTTCCGAATTTCATGCGACACCTCAAATCAGTAAGTGTTCAGGATGAAATGCATTCACATTGGGCGGTTAAAACAGTTGGTGGGAAAGTGCTTGAATGGGACGCGGAGATCATCGAGCAGCGCGAGAACGAAATGATTTCATGGCGTTCCACCCCAGGGGCGGACGTGGATAACGCGGGTTCGGTATGGTTTACAAATGTGCCAGGTGGAAGCGGGACCCTCCTTCGGGTTGAACTCAAGTATGTGCCGCCTGCGGGAAAGGCGGGGGCGTTCTTCGCAAAAATCCTGGGAGAGGATGCGGATTCCGAGATTGAGGAGGATCTTCAACGGCTAAAAGCTATTTTGGAAACAGGCCAAATGCCGTCGAGAAATGCTTCCAGATTGCAACGAGGGCTGGAAAGTGCTCGCAAAGCAGCACAAGCGACTGATCACTTTGCACGCGACAAGCGTTGGATCGCGATCATCGTAGTAGCAATTTGCAGCTTTGGGTTGGGCTTTTCAGTGTCGCGAATGAGGAGATAGGAAGGATGGATCCAGGGCAAAGAGGAAAAATAAGGTGAGAATAATTCGTTCCATCTGTTCACTTCCGCATTCGATATAACCCGCTCAGGAATCAATGATCGGGGAGTGGCTTAGCTTTGCCGAACTTTTCATTTTGGATGTAGCTTACAACCATGCGCAAAACTAGGGTTTTTCCCTAATGGTGATTTAGAAACCCGCCGCCAGAGTGATAACAGGTATGGCTAAATTTTCCTACCCACTTTTGAATGGAACCCAATGTGAAGGAATGGACTTCCAATTTCGGCGCGGTCCTACCCTGAGAACCGCGTGTCGACTGATTTCTGTGGTCATTCCAGCACATAACGAAGAAAGTTATCTGCCCGGCACATTGGAAGCTCTTAAACGTCAGAATTATCCATTGATGGAAGTCATTGTGGTCGCAAACGGTTGCACTGATAACACCGCGGAGACGGCTCACGGTCAGTGTGACAGGTTAGTCGTCCTTTCCCAAAAAGGCCTTGGAGTAGCCCGGAACCTGGGCGCGCGGATGGCCAAAGGCGAATTGCTGATTTTTTTAGATGCGGATACATCTTTGGAGCCTATGACTCTGCGGGTAATTTCCGGGCAATTCTCCAGCGAGCATGCCGCAGCGACAATCAAAGGCGAACCAGATACTTTGACCTCGGCTTTTTCTCTGATTTATAAACTCAAAAATTTTGTTCATCGAATGAGGCTTCACTGCGGCAGTTCCGGAGTCATTATTTGCCGGAGGGAAGATTTCCTGAGCGTGGGAGGCTTCGACGAAGGGCTGGAAGTACGCGAGAACAGCGAGTTGATTCGGCGGCTGAAGAAGTTTGGAAGGTACAAATATATCGGCGATGTAACAGCGACAACTTCGATGCGGCGCTACGAACAGTGCGGATTATGGCCAACCGTGTGGCTATGGATCAAACTCTGGTTTCAAACGCGATTTGGCGATCTGCACCAGAGGCGCTATGAAACGGTGAGATAATTTCCGGCAGACAAACGACTTGGCTGCATCAATGTACGAAAGAAATTATCAGGACTGGCCAAAGTCCGAGCCTTATTTCCAACCTGCATTGTAACGCCTCAGCACAACCTGAAAGTCTGCCCCACGTCGCTCCAACCGATGCGCTTGGGTTCTATGGCTGCTTGAAGGCGGTTAATAGGCTCGGTGCTGCCTTCGCGGCCAAAAGCGAAGGTTTTAAAATGGATTGGCAGCAAATAATTAGCGCCAGCATCATTGGCCATACGCACGGCTTGTTCGGGAGTGCAATGGGAGCAAATCCATGGTTGATAAGCCCCGATTGGCATGATTGCCAGATCAATCGTCCCAAGTGCTCGCAAATCTCGAAATGACGATGTCCAGGCGGTGTCGCCCCCAAAAATGAGCTTCTTTCCCTCACGCTCCATCACATATCCGTTGTAGCCGCGGTACTTGTCCACTTTCCAACGGGCACCCCAATGGTTCACTTCGAAAGCCTGGATATGAACATCACCATGAGATGTGCGGGTTCGCGCCTTCTGACCCCAGCGAAGCGCTTCCGGAGCTTGAAGACCCGTATCGGCCAGCAAATCAGTCGTGGCGTGAGCCGTAACGACGAAGGGCCGTCCGGGTAGGGCCCTCAAGGTAACCGGATCCAAGTGATCCATATGGGCATGAGATAAAAGCACTAAATCGATTGGTGGCAATTGCCGGGGACGCAGTGCCGGGGCGATCAAGCGCTTGGCCCCAATGGTTCCCACCCATGTATCAGCCCCAACTCGCTTTCCCAGAACAGGATCAGTGAGGATGGTTAGTCCATAAAAATTGACGAGGACGGACGAGTGGCCGAGCCATGCTGCTGTGACACCGTTCTCTGGCCACAAATGGGGGTTAGGGATGAATTCTGGCTTCAGAACGGCCCGGCCAGTTTCTGCCACTAGATTTCGGACCATCCGGGCACCCAATTGTGGCGAGTAACCAGCCCAAAGACCGACGGCACTTAAGGAACCGACTGTTAAAAATCGACGACGCGAAAACGCAGCAAATCTCTTTTTCAAAAGCAAATAAATTTAAATTCAATGGCCAGAATAACAGGAAAATTCCTCAGCGCAAGAGAGTAAAAGAGGATCGTCATAGATATAGATTAATTTTGAGCTGATACAGAAGGAGTTACATCAGAACGAGCGTTCCAGGTTGATGGCGTGGGCCAGTCTTTTAAGATATTCCTGGCGTGGAATGTTCACCCCGTTCAATGTTATTGTGAGCGGGGTCAGCATCTGAATGTCCAGCAGGACAAACCCACGCTCGCGCAAGTGTTGGATCAAGTAAAACAAAGCTATTTTTGAGGCGTTGTTGACACGATGGAACATAGATTCTCCTGCAAAAAATCCACCAATGGCCACACCATAGATTCCTCCCAGGAGTTGGTCGGCTTCGCGGTACTCGACACTGTGGGCATGACCTTGCTCATGAAGATTACTGAAAGCCTCAATAAATTCGGGGCTGATCCAAGTGGTTTCCCTTCCGGGCGCGGGGGCGGCACACCCTTCCATCACTTCTCGGAAACTTTCGTCGATAGTGATCTGAAATTGGCCGCGATGAACTTCTTTGGCCAGGCTGCGGGGGCAATGAAATGCATCGAGGTCAAAAATGCCGCGTGGATCGGGCGACCACCAGGTGAGCGGATTTGCAGTCCAGGGAAAAATTCCTGAACGATAGGCCAGCAACAGTCTTGGCACAGACAGGTTTCCGCCCACCGCCACAAGGCCGTCGGCATTGGCCGAGTTTGCGTCCGGGAACCATAAAGTATCGTTCAGTAGCGCGATGCCCATTGGGAATTAACCCGAGTCGGGTCCACAGCTCTTCCGGATCAATCTTTCAATGCAAAAAGTATTTGCATTTCGAAATGTCCGGCGGCTTCCATGGCCCAGAAATGGCGTGCGGTTGGTTGCTCGAGGCTCTCCCATTCGAGTTCTTTGTCCGGGGACCCGAGGAGCATCCAACTTCCAACGCGAACGTCGTTCAGAATTTGGAGCAGCCACTCGAGTTCCGCGATTGAGACGGAAAAGTGCCACGCTTTGTCCGTCATTTCAAACTGCCCTCGACTGGCCAGGAAAGCCCGCAGGCGTTGTTTATTTTCGAGCCGTTGTTCGGAGAGATATTCTTCCAATAAATTTTGACTGGAATCGGGTCCGCCTGCTGGCCCCGAATGCCGGCTCGTAGTAATACAGGGGTACAGGTTGAGAATCTCGGTGAGCAAGGCCCACTCCCCTTTGCCAATGTGGCACTGGAAGCGCTCACTAACGCGAACGATTTTCACTCGTCGCGCTCCATTGTCGCATGAAGACTGTATCGTTGTAACTGATGGACGTAATGCTCGGCCTTTTCCATGCTGTCCCGCGTTAACACGCTTTTGCCCTGTTCATGCACTTGGAGCATGTGAAACTCAGCTTTCTTTTTGGGCCATCCAAAGACCTGCTGAAACACATGGGTTACGTAATCCATAAAGTTGACCGGATCATTCCAACAAATCACAAGAAAACCTGGTTCCAAGGCGGATTTCGTCTTCTCCTGGATTTCTTCGATTGTTCCCGGCCTTGTTTCCGGGGTGGTGGTCTCGACCATGCCGCAAAATATAAGAGGATCCGCAGGTTGTCGAGTCGCGGGGAACGACTTGCAGGAGTTCCGGGCAGTTTTTCAGGAACTGAGATGCCGGCCACCCTCAAAAGCGGTCTTGACCCGGGGCGATACCTGGCAAACCCCCTGGGCATTCATTAGCTATATTACTTTCAAAAAGCCTGAACCTTTATTGCTGCATTGCGTCTAAGTTGTGCTAAGATTAGGCAATTAAAATCATGATTCAACGATTTTTCCTCGGAGTCTTCCTTGCAATATGGGGTTGCACCTCGGTTTTGCCCCTGTCTGCGGCCGATCCGGTTTCGACCCCCGACCAGTCAGGGGCGAAGCCAGCTTCTGAAAGCCAGGATCGAATAACCAAACCATTCCATGTGACTCCGGGTCCAATGGATGGCAACATTGCCTTTTTGACCGCCAAACTCCTGGAGAAGTTGCACTATCTGCAACAGCCATTCAATGAAGCTGTTTCCATCAAGTTTTTTGATCATTACCTTGAGGCTCTCGACCCTCAGCATGTTCATTTCATCCAAAGCGACCTTTCTGAGTTTGAGCACTATCGCACTAATCTTAATCGTCTAATCAAAAAGGAAGACGATACACGTCCGAGTTGCGAAATTTTTGAACGTTTTGTGCAGCGGCTCCAGCAGCGTGTTGCTTACGTAACTGAAATGCTTAAGACCGAGAATTTTACTTTTGATACGGATGAACGCATTACGATTAATCGTCGTGAAATGCCTTACCCCAAAGATATCGAAGAGGCCAAAGGGCTGTGGCGGGATCGGGTGCGCTTCGAGTATTTGCAGGAAAAACTCGCAAAGCTGGACGCGCGGAAGAAGGCTCAGACCTCGAAAAAGAGCGCCGTGCCCTCTCGGACGGAAGGCAAACCAAAATCAGAAGCTGAGGAGATCGTGAAGACGCTCACAGATCGGTATCATCGCACCTTGCGCACATTTACCGACTGGGATAACGAAGACGTTCTCCAGATTTATCTCACCACACTGGCGCACGTGTATGATCCGCATTCTGACTATTATAACCACGTTCAATTGGAAAGCTTCGCAATTGCCATGAACTTAAGCCTCTTCGGCATTGGGGCCGAATTGGTATCAGAAGATGGGTATTGTAAAATCCGCAAGCTGCTGCCTGGCCCGGCCAGTAAAAGCAAAGAGATCAAAGAGAACGATCGGATTATTGCCGTGGCACAAGGGGCACAGCCGTTTGTAGATGTCGTGGACATGAGTTTAACCAAAGCGGTTCAACTTATCAGAGGTCCTAAAGGGACCGAGGTGAGGCTCAAGATTATTCCTGCATTGGCGGATTCTGCTGTGAAAGAAGTTCGCCTGAAACGTGATGAGATCAAGCTCGATGATCAGGCAGCGAAGGCTAAAATTATCGAACTGCCCAATCCAACTGGCGCTCAGACTTTGCGGCTGGGAGTCATTGATTTGCCTTCCTTCTATGCGCAATTTGACGTTGGCGGCAAGCGGGAATTGGCCGGTGACGGGGGAGTTTCGGCACCCAAGAGCACCACTGCCGATGTATTGCAACTGCTCAAGAAATTGAATCAGGAAAATGTCTCAGGTGTGATTCTGGATTTGCGTCATAACGGCGGCGGCTCGCTCGAGGAAGCTATCAAGCTTACGGGCTTATTCATCAAGGATGGACCGGTGGTTCAGGTCCGTAATTACGATGGCACCGTCCAACCGGATGACGATACTGATCCGGCGATCGCGTATGGCGGGCCATTGGTCGTGCTTACCAGCAAGTTCAGCGCGTCAGCCTCGGAGATTGTGGCTGGCGCCCTGCAGGATTATGGCCGGGCTTTGATTGTTGGGGATGCCTCGACTCATGGCAAAGGCACGGTTCAAAGTGTGAACCAACTCAGCGCTTACCTGACGCGTCCAAATTCTCCGACCAACGACCCCGGCGCATTGAAACTGACTATCAAAAAGTTTTATCGACCCAGCGGTGTCTCGACACAATTAAAGGGAGTTATTCCCGACATCGTCTTGCCGTCTGTTTTTAACGATTACAAAGAAATCGGCGAGGCTGCCCTCGACAATCCCTTGACCAATGACGTCATCAAGAGCGCGGCTTATGACCGGCTAAACCTGGTCGAGCCTTTTTTGAAGGATTTGCGGCAACACTCGGTCCAGCGCGTCGCAGTCGAACGCGAGTATGACTATGTCCGCGAGGACATCCAGCAGTATAAAAAGCTTCAAGCAGACAAGACCGTCTCTTTGAACCAGACCCAACGTATTAAAGAAAAAGAGCAATTGGAGGCTCGTCAAAAGTCTCGCGAGAATGAGCGCAAGGCCCGAAAGGAAACACCGGAGAAGATCTATGAGATCTCTTTGAAGCAGGCTGCACTGCCAGGACTCCCCCCGCCTGTCCAAAAAACCAATTCAGCTTCTGCAAAATTAAGCATTTCGAGCACGAACTCTGAGTTGGCGGAGCTTAAGTTTCAACCAGCCGAAACGGCCGCACCAGGAGTTGTGAGTGAGGATTCCGATGAGGACAAGCCTCCCGTGGTGGATGCTTCCTTAATCGAAGCTGAGCATATCCTTGTTGATTACATTGGTTTGCTGCCAAAAGGCGACATTCTTACCGCCGGTAACAAACCAGACAGCAATCTTGATCTAAACCGGAAGAATTAGCGGCCGTTTAGGCAACCCAGGCTCGTGAAGACGACGAACGTCGTTTCCTGAGTGAGACCTCGAATGAGCGGCTGCCTTTCTTCATTAACGTAGTTGCGCGTATGCGATTCATTCTCGTCCTGTTGTCGCTGATCAGTTTTCTGACGGAATATGCGATGGCTGCTGGTTCCGAGGCGATTATCAAACAGCGAGCCAAAGAGCTCAGTAATCAAAACAATGTACGGCAGGGAGTGGCCCCTCCGGTTCCGCCGGCGCCCCGGCCCAATAATCCAGCGGCAGCGCAACCCGCCGCGACGCCCCTCGGCAAACTCCAAACCGATCTTGCTGCCATAAAAGTCAACACCCCGGTTACCCTGGCGCAGAAGCAGCAGATTACCGCGGACCTAATGGCATTGGCGCAAGGTCCCAAAAAGCCGTCGTCTGCCGCGGTCAGCAAGCTGGCCCAAGACATGACTTCTGCGCTATCTCAAAAAGCGCCTTCCGATGCCGCACGTTCCAGGTTAGTGCAGGATTTAAAGGCCGCTCTGAATCCAGGCAATATGCCCGCCTCACAAATGAATGACATTCTAGCAGATGTGCAAGCTGTGTTTCAGACCAGCGGGGTGGCTCGAAAGGATGCGGTCACGATCGCGGATGATTTGAAAGCAGTTGCAGCGGAGCTCCGGTAAATAGTATCCCGTCATGAACAAAAATATTTATTTATTGATTACGTCCGTGCTGGTCCTGGCCGGCGCTCAATCCGGAAATGGGCAAACAAAGGTTATGAATCATTCAACGAATGCCACCGAACTGGCGACCCTTGGCGGCGGTTGTTTCTGGTGCACCGAAGCCATTTACCAGATGTTGCCAGGGGTCAAGTCGGTAAAAAGCGGGTACGCGGGAGGGCAGAAGGAAAATCCGACTTACAAAGAAGTTTGCACGGGTCAGACCGGACATGCCGAGGTGATCCAGGTCGAGTATGATCCCAAGGTGGTTTCTTATGAAAAGATTCTCGAAACCTTTTGGGAAGCTCACGACCCCACCACGCTTAATCGCCAGGGCAACGATTCCGGAACACAGTACCGTTCCATTATTCTTTATAGCTCACCCGCACAGAAAGCCGCTGCTGAAAAATCCAAGGCTGAGGCGCAAAAGCGGTTTGCCAGCGCAATTGTAACTGAAATCGTACCATTGACGAAGTTCTATCAGGCGGAGGATTATCATCAGGATTATTACCGGACCAATCCCAACCAGGGCTATTGCCGGGCGATCATTCGGCCGAAGGTCGAAAAGTTCGAAAAAAAGCTCAAGCAACACGCGGCGCCGTAAAGACCGATCACAGCCCTGTGGGGTGATCTAAAAACGTCCAGGGAACTTTGAACCGGCGCGACAACTCTGCCGCCAGAGCTTTGACGCCGAATGTTTCTGTCGCGTAGTGGCCTCCGTACAGCACATTGAGCCCAAGTTCTTCAGCCAATGCGAAGGTCCAATGAGGTCCTTCTCCCGTAATAAAAGTATCCACTCCTTCTGCAGCAGCTTTTTTCAACTCGCTGCCGGCTCCACCGGTGACGACGCCTACACGCTGGCAGATATTCGGGCCTGCTGGGATGATCAGGGGCTCGGCTCCGGTGGCGCGCTCCAGTCGGCGAGCCAGTTCAAGTCGCGAAATACGCTGCCGAGCCTGGAAGCCCAGGAATTGGCCGCGATCAAAATAAAATGGAGTCAGCTTTCTCAAACTGAGCTGCGCACAGAGCCTGGCATTGTTGCCAAGGCGAGGGTGAGCGTCCAATGGCAGATGTGAGCTATACACAGCGCAGTTGTGGTCGAGCAAAAGGCGCAGCAACTCGTAACGTTTGCCTGTCCATGGATGGGATGCGCCCCAAAAAAGTCCATGGTGAACCACGAGCAAGTCTGCGCCTGCTTTAATTGTGAGCTTCACCGTCGCCAGGCTTGCGTCCACGGCTGCTGCGATGCGCGACACCGTTCCTTGATTCTCAACCTGAAGTCCATTTTGTGCCCCTTCATAGTCCTGGACCTCAGCGGTGTGCAACGTTTTATCGCAGTAATGGATGATGGCTGACAAAGAAGCTCGTGACATGACGAAATGGAACCAAATGCGGGGAAGCCTGCAAAGAGCGATTTTGCCTTTGACTCGGCGCTGTTAAATGTGCGTTCCCTTTTCCAATGGACGAATTTTGTTGTATTGCTCTATTGAATTCCGTGCGAGGCATTCTATAGTGCGCGTCGATCTGAACTATTCGAAATGAGCAACTCGAGCAGCGACCCTGCTGATACGTGGGACATCCAACAAGCCCGTGAGATGTACAACGTTCAACGCTGGGGAGCAAAGTATTTTGATATTAACGAACTCGGCCGTGTGGTGGCCAAGCCCCTGCAGGAAGCAGGCGCGGCCGTGGACCTTACGGATGTAATCGAAGAAGCCAAGGCGCGCGGCCTGAAATTTCCGGTGCTGATTCGCTTTCAAGACATACTCCGCCATAGAGTCGAGTGCATCAATATGGCGTTTCGAAACGCTATCACCGAGTTCAATTACCAGAGCAAGTACAGGGGAGTCTTTCCGATCAAAGTGAACCAGTTGCGGGAAGTGGTGGAAGAAATACTGGATGCAGGCAAGCCATATGACTTTGGGCTGGAAGTGGGGAGCAAGCCGGAGCTATTTGCAGGACTGGCCCTGCAAAGCCAGCTTGGCAGCCTTATCGTTTGCAACGGATACAAAGACGCCAGTTTTATTCGCATGGCACTGCTGGGCACAAAGCTCGGCAAGCGCGTCATCATGATCGTGGAAAAGTTGGAGGAATTGCGGCAGATCATCACCATCTCAAGACAACTCGGAGTCGAACCCATCATAGGTTTTCGGGCTCGTCTGCTCAGCAAAGGGGGAGGCCGTTGGGCAGAAAGCGCCGGTGAAAACGCGAAGTTCGGCCTCAGCACCGGCGAGTTGCTCGTCGCGACGGAGATGCTAAAAGCGGAAGGGCTGATGCATTGCTTTAAGCTGCTGCATTTTCACATCGGCTCGCAAATTCCAGATATTCTGATCGTAAAACGCGCTGTGCAGGAAGCTGCCCGTTATTATACCAAGCTTTTTAAAATGGGCTTTCCAATCGAGTTCCTCGACGTAGGCGGCGGCCTGGGTGTTGATTACGACGGCAGCCGGTCCGCCTTCGATAGTTCAACCAATTATACTTTGCAGGAATATGCCAACGATATTGTTTATTATGTCGCCGATGTCTGCAATGCGGAAAAAGTTCCGCACCCCACTCTCATTAGCGAAAGTGGCCGCGCGGTGGTGGCGCATCATAGTGTATTAATCGTCGAAGTTTTCGGAGCGATCGAAAAAATCCGTGCTGGGTCCACGTTTCAATGCGGTGAAAACGAGCATCCACTCGTGAAGGAACTTCTGGACATAAAGAAGAATCTTCCAAAGCTGAACAAGCTCGAGGCTTACCATGATGCGCTCGAGCGAAAGGAAGATGCGCAGCACATGTTTAGCCTGGGGATGCTGGATTTGCCGGAGAAAGCCAAGATCGAGCACATGTATTGGGAAATCGGCCAGGCCGTCGTGAACAGCTTTAAAGGCCAGGCGTACATTCCGGAGGAAATTCGCAAACTGGAGGATAGCCTTTGCGATCAATATTTGTGCAATTTTTCGGTGTTCCAATCTTTATTGGACCATTGGGCGCTGGGGCAATTGTTTCCCATTATGCCGGTGCATCGGCTGGGTGAGAGACCTACCCGTGAAGCAACGTTGGTGGACATCACCTGCGATTCGGACGGCCAGATCAATAAGTTCATCGACCTGCGAGACGTTCGCGATACCCTCCCGCTCCATCCACTTCTCACGAATGGAAACGGCCTGCAGGAACCCTATTATTTGGGCTTCTTCCTAATGGGCGCATACCAGGATATTATGGGGGATCTGCACAATCTTTTCGGTCGAGTGAACGAAGTGCACGTGTTTTTGGATCCCGATGAACCTGCCGGTTATTATTTCGAAGAAATCATTGAAGGGACGACGATCGCGCAAGCTCTTGATTCAGTTCAATACGATGAAAAAGAGTTGAAACGGCAAATGAAGGCGCAGGTGGATGAAGCGATCAAGTCAGACCGCATGAAGCCCTCGGAAGCGATGCGTTTGCTCGATGATTATGAACGAGGGGTTAAGGATTATACCTACTTGGGCTTCTAGATTCGATTCATGTCTGAATCCCTTCCTAACGCAGACCTGTTGCGTTCACTTGGCCGTTTGGTTCGGGGCTTGTCCGCCTTGTTCTGGGGCTTGCCTGCGACACTGATCATTTGTTTTTACACAGCTCAAGCCGATGCCTTCAGGTCATTTGGTATTTCCCCTCCTCTGGTAGTCACCGGGTTGCTGTTTTATGGTCTTTCCCAATTAGGAGCCTTCCAAAAACAGGAGCGCGTTTGGCGCGCTGCGCTGGATCGTGCGCGAATGCTTAGCCTGATTAATTTCGGCCTGAGCCCTTTCCTTTATTGGTGGAATCGAGTTCCGGGCCACGTTTTCTTCATCGCCATGGTACTTCTTTTCGTCGGTTGCTCGTTGCTTCTGCTGGCGAGCGTGAACGTGGTATTGCAAAGGTTAAGCGCGATGCTCCCGGACGAGGGATTGCGGTTGGAAACGAAGCAGTTTACCACGCTCAACCTGAACCTGCTGCTTGCAACTTTTTTGGCAGCGCTCTTTTACGCGGGCCTGCGGCAGGCGCAGAGCATTCCTCGGTGGTTGGGAGTTATCGCCGCAATCATGGACCACTTCGCTCTTTGGTTTTTGGTGATTCTGGTTCTGTTGCCTCTTGCGATGACAATGGCTCTGCTCTGGAAAACCAAGGAAGTAATCCTGGAAAGCATTTTTAGCGCTAAACATTAACCTGGCGGACGGGTTCATCCGCCAGTCCATGCGCCGCCTTTATTTCGGCTCTTCCTTCAAATCTCTCAGCGATCTCGTAGCGGAACATCCTCTTTTTCATCCAGGACACGGCGAGTAAATCATAAAATGAGCTGAACAAACGGTTGCCAATGTTGTAATGGCTTCGTCCCGCTGTTCTCGGATTCTGGCGGATCGGTATTTCTGTTACACTAAATCCCTCCATCTTGATAAGCGTCGGCAAGAACCGATGCATGCCTTTGAAAAATTTCAACCCGGCGACACACTCGCGCCGGAACAAACGAAAGCAACAGCCCGAATCATTGATCTCCTCGCCCGAAATGCGATTGCGCACCCAATTTGCAATGCGTGAGGAGACGATGCGGACGAAGTGATCCCCTTTGCTACGCGCGGCCACCCGCGAACCGCAGACGCAATCGAATTTGCGTGAGGCATCCAGGAACAGTGGCAGGTCCCTTGGGTCGTTTTGCAAATCTGCATCCAGGGTGACGATGTAACGGCCCTTTGCCGCTTGGATTCCAGCCCACAAAGCAGCGGATTGGCCGCTGTTAAAGGCAAATCGCTGCAGGCGAATTGCGGTATGATGTGCGGCCAAATCCTTTAGAAGATCCCACGAGTTATCTGTGCTGCAATCGTCGGTGACGATGATTTCATAGCTGAGCCCGAGGGGACGAATGGTTTCATCAATAGCGGCGATTAGTGGGCGCAAGTTCTCCTGTTCGTTATGACAGGGAATCACGAGGCTAAGGATTGGGTTTTCCCGAACTGTAGCGGCAGCAGGCATGCTCGTCATTAGTTCAGCAACCGGTACCAATTATCCCGCTGGTGGGGTTCGTATCCGAGATCGTTTATAAGCCTTTGCATGTCGGGGACCGTCATCCGGAAAGTCGTTCCGGCCTGGGAAACCACATTTTCTTCGATCATGATGCTGCCGAGATCGTTTGCACCGCATTTCAGAGCGACCTGGCCGATTTCCTGTCCCTGCGTAACCCAGGAGCTCTGGATATTTGGGATATTATCCAGGTAGATGCGCGCCAGGGATTGCGTTCGCAAGTATTCCTGGGCGCCCACAGCAGGAGCTCGCAGCTTCGTATGCTCGGCCTGAAACGTCCAGGCGATGAATGCCGTAAAGCCTTTCGTTTTATCCTGCTGCGCCCGCACTCGCTCCAAGTGCTCGATTCTCTCCTCCACCGTCTCGACGTGCCCGAACATCATTGTCGCGGACGAGTTCAATCCCAGCCGATGCGCCACATCCATCACCTCGAGCCAATCATCGCTCATTGCTTTAAGCGGGGAAATCCGTTGGCGCACGCGATCGACCAGGATTTCTCCGCCACCGCCGGGAATTGAGCCAAGGCCCGCTGCTTTGAAGTCCGAAATAGTTGTTTCCAGTGGTTCGTTGAAGACCTCCCGAAAATGTACGAACTCGCTAGGGCTGAAAGCGTGGATATTTATTTGCGGGAATTTGTTTTTGATATGACTGAGCAGATCAAGATACCACTGTTTCGTGAGCCTGGGATGATGGCCGCCCTGCATCAGAATTTGCGTGCCGCCTAGCGCGATTGTCTCTTCGATCTTCCTATCCAGTTCATCCAAAGTAATGACATAAGAATCGTCGTCCTTTTCTGTCCGATAAAACGCGCAGAACTTGCAATAAACGTTGCAAACGTTGGTATAGTTGATGTTGCGATCGACGATGTAAGTCACAATGTTGTTGCCCCGCCCGCCGTAGGCGCTGGCTTTGGCAATTTGCCTGCGGCGATCGGCCAGTGCGCTCAATTCTTCCAGGGGCAAGGAATACAGTCGCCGAGCCTCTGCCTGATTGATGCGCCGGCCTTCCCAGACCTGTTCCAGCAAAGCATCTAACGAGGCATCGTAAATCACCCGATCATTGTAATGGCAAGACCGCTCCAAAACAAGCCAAGCGCCTCCAATTGAACGATTCACGGGAGCCGTCCTCCTCCTCGATCTTCATCGCTCTCCCCGATTCATTGTGCACTGTTGGGTCAGTTGTGCTTCATTCCCAGACACCGATAAAATAAGTAGTATCACGGAGAGAAAACCAGCCCCAACTCCTTGACATATCAGGTGGTCCGGCGCATTATACTGCGCCATAAGCCCCGCTATGAAGCGTGATAAATGCCTATTGTACTTGGCACATGGCGCTGCCACTGCCTGCGATTCCCAAAATCGTCCTGCCTGATAAATCAATTGTTTTGGCTCTGCCTTATGAAAGCCTGCTTCAGAAAGTTCCTCCACGCTCTCGTAGTTTTTGCGGCAGTGTGCTCTCCCATCCTCACTTCCAAATCGGTCTTCGCGCAAAAGATAGATCAGAATGCGAACGGAATGAGCGATATCTGGGAACAGATCTATGGCGCGGCTGGACTGGATCCGAATCTCGACAGCGACGGGGATGGCGTGCCAAATCGGCTTGAAGCGCTGGCCGGCACAAATCCGTTTGATCCAGATTCAGTCTCGAGGATCACGGTGAGCGCGCATGCGAGCAATGTTTTTTCAGTCAGCATCGCGTGCGAATTAGGCAAACGATATGAATTGCAAAGCAAGCAACCTTTTGGAGTCGGTGCCTTGACCAATTGGGTGCCTGAGACCAGCCAGGTTGCGAGGAGCGGAACGAACATCACCTTACAAGCTACGATTAGTCCGGCCATCAAATGGTTCCGGGTTGCCGTGTCGGATGTGGACACAGACGGTGATGGAGTCAATGACTGGGAAGAATATCAGTTGGGCCTGGATCCGTTGCGATCAACAAGTAACAATCAACTGGATGACGCAGGACAACCACTCACTGACTATAATTACGCAATAGGCCGCCTGGCGTCACAAAATACCGTTACGATTTCGGCGGTTGACCCGACCTGTGTCGAGCCTGACGCGCTTCAGGCGGCGCAGGACCTTGGGCAGTTCACCGTTACCCGAGGAGGGTTTCCAGTGAATCTGTTGATTGTGAACCTTGCGGTTGGAGGCACAGGCTCGGGATTTGCCTCCGAAAATGTGGATCATGCGTTTATTTCACGGACGGTTTCTCTGCCGCCGGGTGTTAGTTCGGCGCCGATTTACGTCACACCGTTGGCCAATGCAAATTTGCTCAGCCCAGTCGTGGCCAAAGTCACTCTTAACCCTGGCGCAGGTTATACCGTCGGTACTCCGAATAACGCCAGTGTCCTGATTTACCCTTCGCAGACACCCAGTGGAACTGGTTTGACGGCGCAGTATTACACGAATGCAAACGCGACGTATGCAAATATAGCTAACTTTAATCCCACAAATCTCATCATCACGCGGACGGATACCAACATCGATATGATTTGGAGCCCAATCAACCTCCCTCCCACTGGCAGTTCAAATTATTTTTGCGTGCGTTGGACTGGTCAGGTGCAACCGCAGTATTCTGACACCTACTTCTTCATTGCGAGAACTGATGACGGCTTGAAGCTTTGGGTAAACGACCAGCTCATCATCAATAATTGGGTCACCAAAAACGCAAGTGATGTAACGGGCTCGATTAATTTGCGGGCTGGTGTCCGTTACAATATCAGAATGGAATATTTTCAGATTACAGGTGGCACCGAGGCCCATCTATCCTGGTACAGCCAAAGCCAGGCGCTGCAAATCATTCCAAGTAACAGGCTTTATCCCTCCAGCGCCGCTTCCGCGCCCTCTTCATTTACCAGTGCCTTAACCGCAGTGGCATTTTTGAACCAGCCGTTTAGCTTCACGATTGCTGGGGCCAACACCCCGCTAAGTTACACCGCGAATCCGCTTCCGCCCGGTTTGAGTTTTGACCCCGCCAATGGTCTTTTGAATGGTTCTCCGACCCTCGCGGGCAATTTTCAAATCATGCTGACGTCAAGCAACTCGATTGGAGTCGCGGCCTCGATTCTTTACCTCCAGGTGATTGACACCGGCAGTTCCGTCGTGCGCGAGGTTTGGTCCAACACGCCTGGTGTCAACATTTCAGATATACCCCTTAACCAGCCCGCTACCATAACAAATACCATTGGCACATTGGAGGGCATCACCAATTACGGTATCAACTATGGCGAGCGTGTTCGCGGCTTTTTCACCGCCCCGGCAAATGCAAACTTTTATTTTTGGATTGCGGGTGGCGACAATGCAGAGTTGTGGATTTCCAATGATGCCGAGCCTGCCAATAAGGTGAAACGGGCGAAGGCAAGCGGAACAAACTCACGCCAATGGGATTTGCAACCGACGCAAAGGTCAGGGTGGTTGTCCATGGTTGCCGGGCAAAAATATTACCTCGAAGTTCTGCACAAGGCTGGCAATGGCGGAAACGATAATTGGTCGGTTGGCTGGCTACAGGACCCGACCGGCACTAATACTGTCGCGAATGGCGTTGTGCCTGGTTACCTTCTCTCGAAATACTATCCTCCTCCGCCTTCAATCGCTCCAGGCACTCTTTACGTAGCAACGATGCTCGCTGGCAACGGTGTCACCAATATGACTTTTGGCACTGCGACACTGCGTTTGAGCGCGGATAACTCACAAGCCGTTCTGAATTTTTCGCTCGACGGGATTTCTTCAGCCATCATCGGGGAACATATTGATAACGATCCGTACCTTGGCAACCCCAGTCAGATCATGTTCGATATTTCCGCTGCTCATCCTCAACCAGACGGAAGTTACCTTTGGAATATCGAGCCGGTCGGGACGCTTTCCGCTGCCGCGGTTCTGGATGTGCTCAACCAGGGGAAAGGCTATATCACCATTTTGACAGGAAATTACCCGGACGGCGAACTGATCGGTCATTTCGCGGTTGCGGAGGGTTCATCCGTTTTCACGCCACCTGTTCCGCAACCAAATTGGACAGATGACCATGCGGATACAAATGCCGCTGTGCGGTTCCTCACCCAGGCGAGCTTTGGTCCGACACCTGCGGACATCGCGCTGGTGCGATCAAGCGGCTATACGAATTGGCTTATGAATCAATTTGCCGCGCCGGCATCGCATCACCTGTCCCTGCTGAATTCGAATATAAACAGTGATCCCACCTCGCCCTATTCCGGTAATACGGTTTTTAATGATTGGTGGCAAGTGGCCATCACTGCTCCTGATCAGCTACGACAACGCGTAGCGTTCGCGCTGAGCGAGATTTTAGTCGTGTCAGATCAGGGAGTTTTGCAAGACAACGCGCCGGCGCTCTCCATGTATTACGACACTCTTGTGGATAATGCTTTTGGTAATTTCCGCGCGCTGCTCAAGGCCGTGACGCTCACTCCGGCGATGGGCGAGTATTTGAATATGCAAGGCAATGACAAGGCCAGCATCATCAATGGCACTCATGCCAATGAAAATTATGCCCGTGAAATCCTGCAACTATTCTCGATTGGCCTGTACCGCTTTTGGCCGGATGGCTCGCTGGTGTTGACCTCGGGAGGCGACCTTGTGTCGACCTATAATCAGGATGTTATCCTGGGATTTGCGGCGACCTTTACCGGCTGGAATTACTATCAGCCCAATCAGGTCAACGGGCGTCTGCCGAGTAACTTTGGTCCGAATCGCAATTACTTGAATCCTATGGTGTTGGTTCCCTCGCATCACGACTTAAATCCGAAGTTGCTGCTCGACAATGTGGTGCTGCCTGCGGCTCTGGGCGCTGCGGCCAATTCGGGACTTACCAACTACGATTATTATTGTTCGCAGGATCTGGAATTGGCGCTGGATAATATTTTCAATAACCAAAACGTTGCCCCCTTCATCTGCCGCCAGCTTATTCAACGCCTGGTGACAAGCCATCCCAGCCCCGGATATTTGTACCGGGTTACTCAGAGTTTCAATGACAACGGTCTCGGTGTTCGTGGAGACATGCAAACTGTGTTGAGGGCAATACTTTTCGATTACGAGGCCAGGAGCACCAATATGCTAAGCGTTCCGACCTTCGGCAAACAGCGGGAACCGTTGCTGCGTGTTACCGCGGCTGCCCGAGCGTTCCAGGCTCCAGCGCCAATCAGCGGGAATTATACTCAGGGGATATTACAATACCTCACGAATACGACAGCTGTTCCGCACCGATTGAACAACCAGGATGTGGTAATGATCAATTTCACTGATACCTCAGGCCAGGCTGCTCCAGCCAGACAGCCCTATGCCGTGACTGTGCTGGGCGCGAATAGTTTTCGAGTGACGCCGCCCGGCATCTCTTTCGGGACCTTCAGCCAGACCGCTAACACGACTATAAGCAACATGATGACCTCGAGCATGGTCACCACTAACATTATCATGGTAAACATTGCTTCTCATGGCCTATCGGTCAGCAACCCGGTTTATCTAAACTTTACCTCAGGGGGCGCTTCAAACGGCCTTTACCAGGTCATTTGGAGAACCAACAATAACTGGCTGGCGGTGATGACTGCGGACGCCCAATCGCTAAGCGGGAATTGCGCCATCGATAAAATCACCGGTGGAGGTTACGTCATGTCGTCAGGGAGCATTGTCACTTACGGTACTCCCATGCCGCACGGCCTGGTCACGGGGAACAGTTTTTATGTCATCTTCACTCAATCGGGCAGCCCAGCCAGTCGCCAATACCAGGTGACCTCGGTTCCTGATCCGACCCATTTCACATTTACAGCGGCCTTGCCGACTACTGGAGCCCAAAACGGCGCGACACTTTATCCATTAATCCCTTCGCCACTGAATCGATCGGGCAACTCGACAATGTCATGGGGCACATGGGCCGTGAATGCCACGGACACCGGGGCAAGTTTGAGCCTCGCACAGACACCTTTGAATTCGCCCACTGTGTTCAATTTCTTCTTTCCTGGATACAAATTCCCCGGCCCACTCGCCTCGGCTGGCCTGACTACCCCCGAGTTTCAGTTAACCACCGATACCACCGTGGCTTTCCAGATGAACTTTCTGGGGGGTGGAATCTTCACGAATGTTTCGAGTGTAAATGTGAATTCGAATGGGCTCAGCAGTTTTAACAATGGAAGCGGGGCGATTGTAATTGATCTCGGTTCTTATATGACGAGCGCCTTCACTGCCAATGCCGGCCTTCCTGGCCTGGTAGATTCCCTCAATTCGCTCCTTTGCGCAGGCCAGCTTTCACCTGCGGCAAAGACGTTGATCGTGAATTATGTTTCCGCTAATTGGTCCTACACCGTCCCGACCTTGCCGCAGATGCGCGATCGAGTCCGAGCTGTTGCGCACCTGGTACTGACCTCTCCGGATTTCGCCATCCAAAGATGAATTCGTTTTTATGGAATCAAAATCATTTAATGCATTGAACCGCCGGCAATTCATTCGCCAGGCCGCCTGTGCGGCCGTCGGCACCACGGCCCTGACCGCGGCCATCCGCGATCTTCGGTTTATGAACGCGGCTGTGGCTCAAACCAATATCAGCGACTACAAAGCTCTTGTGTGCATCTTCCTCGGGGGCGGGAATGATTCAAATAATCTCATTATCCCCACCATCGCCTCTGAGTACAATAACTACGCAGCCATCCGCAAAGCCTCGCTCGCCATACCGCAGGCGAACATTCTCAATCTCGATAACCTCAATGGAAATAATTATGGGCCTCTGAATAGTGACGGCCACACCTACGGTCTGCACCCGTCCTGCCCTGAACTGCGCACGCTATTCGGTGCTGGCAAGCTGGCGATCCTCCTCAATGCAGGGACGCTGGCTTACCCGATGACCAAAGCTCAGTATAACAAGAACGTATCTCAAAGACCGCCGCAGCTTTTTTCCCATGCCGACCAGGTGGCGCAATGGCAAACCTCGGTTCCTGACCAGGCGCCAGTGACCGGTTGGGGAGGCCGTTGTGCTGACCTGCTCCAGGCCGTTCAGACCAATGCGCCCGTTTCTTTGTCCGTAACTTTGGGAGGCGCCAACACTTTCGAGGTTGGCAATATCGTTTCGCAATATTCTGTCTCCACTTCCGGAGCGATCAACCTCCAGGGCGTGAGCGGGGCGCGATTGACGGCTCTCACCAACATTCTTGGACTTCAGTACCCAAACATGCAAGTGCAGGCTTATGCGGACGTGGCGGAGCACGCGATCAATACGGGGACTCTTCTTAATTCGGCAATTTCGACCACCGCCGATCCTTCCGCCAGCCAGCAGTTTTGGACCGTCCCATTCCCCGGTCGAACACCCTTTCAAGTCACCAATCCGAACAGCCTGGTCAAATTCGATTCTCGAGACCTTGGCCCGCAACTCAAAATGATTGCTCGCCTAATCGAAGCGGGTCATCGCGCCGCCGGTGGCCCGGGCGGATTTGGAATGAAGCGGCAGATTTTCTTTTGCCAGGTGGGTGGCTACGACCTGCATAGCGGCCAAACCGACCAACCTGGGGGCGGCTCTGCTGTGAATGGCGCCCACTCGAATCTTTTTGCGGAATTGAGCCAGTGCATGAATGCCTTCCAGGCAGCAATCAGTCAGATCGGCACAATGCATGGCGATCCAAGTTTCGCGCAACGTGTCACCGCGTTCACCGCCAGCGATTTTGGCCGGACCTTCCCAGCCAATAGCGCGGGTAGCTCCGATCATGGTTGGGGCAGCCATCACCTGATCATGGGTGGGGCCGTTCAGGGCCGGAAAACGTATGGAAAATTCCCTGTCCTCACTGTCGATGGTCCTGACGATACCAATACTGGCCGCTGGATTCCCACCACCGCCTGCGACCAATACTTTGCAACTCTCGCCTCATGGTTTGGCGTCGATTCCAGCAACCTCGGAACCGTGTTTCCAAACCTCGGCCGCTTTTCGACTCCCAATCTGGGGTTCATTTGAAGAGGGTGCTGAGAGGCAAGGCTCGAATCCCCGCTTGGGCTCCCTGAATGAGGGTCGCGGTTCAGTCACCGTCCCATTAGGTTACCTTGAACAATGAAGCGGTTTATCACAATTCTCGCCGCTGCTCTCGTCATCGCAGGTTTATATTTTTTCCTGCACCATCCGAGCCACATCACCAATGTTCCTGACTCAACCGCAGTCAATCCTGATGCTGCGCAAAACATTTCAACTCGCCCAAATGAACCTGAAAGCGCCCGCAATGCTGTCAATACCGAGGCTGCACCCGTAGAAGCAAAGCCGATCCCGCCGCCGGCCGTAGTTCTTAAACCGGCGACCCCATTCCTTCTCGGGTCAGCCGACAGTCCCCCGGCCATGAATCCTGATGTCGTTCTGGGCAAAATGCGTAATGCAGTCCATCAATATCAATCGATGTTTGGCGAAAATCCTACAGGCACGAATCCTGAAATCACGGAAGCCTTAAATGGAGGCAATCCCAAACAAGCGAGATTCATCAATGAAGAATCGGGCCTGCGAATCAACGGCCGCGGCGAGCTGGTGGATTCCTGGGGTACGCCTTTCTTTTTCCATCAACTTTCCGGAACAGAAATGGAGATTCGCTCCGCCGGCCCAGACAAAAAGATGTGGACGGGCGATGATTTGGTTACGAGATAAACTCACCGGATCTTCTGATCCGGCAGTTCCTTTTTGATTCCTTCATCAAGAGGCATTTTGTCGTTTTCAGCGGTGAGGCCCGTCTTTTTCATCAACCTTCCAAGTTCTTTCTGCAGCTTCGCTACCACGTGTGCATACTTCGAGTTTTCGATCAGATTATGGCGCTCTTCGGGATCGAACTCGATGTTGTAAAGTTCCGCTTTGTGGCGGTCAGTCATTCCATCGCCGTGCGGGTAGTGGATATATTTCCATTCGTCCGTACGCACACCTCGAATATTGGGCGTGTAGGGAAACTGCTTTTCATAGTTATACTCGTAAAACCATGACTTGCGCCAGGAGCTGTCGCCGCGCTCAGCGAGCTTTACAAATGATTTGCCGTGAATGTTTCGCAACGCCGGCTCACCGCACAGTTCCAGGATGCTCGGGGCGACATCGACAGTGAGAACTTGCTGATCCACAACCTTCCCGGCGCTGGCATTGCCGTGTGTCAGCCCTGGGTAACGCCACACCATCGGGATGCGGATGCTTGGTTCGTGCATGGTTCGCTTGTCCACCATGCCGTCCTCGCCGTTGAGCAGGCCGTTGTCGCCTATGAAAACGATCAGCGTGCGGTCCAGTTCACCACGGCCTTCGAGCTCGGCCAGCAGTTTGCCCACGCTGTCGTCCACCGAGAGAATCGTTCCCCAATACGCCCGGGTCATGCTGGCAAAGTCCTTCACGGCCTCCGGACGATCATCAGGGAATTGCTTGCGCCACTCAAATAATGGTCCATAAATGCCATGCCAGGTATAGAGCCGCTCCTTAATCCATGCCGGTTTGTCCTCGAGATGAAATGCGCTTTCAGGATACGGAATCCAAACCTTGTCGAAGGCATTCGAGTATTTTTGCTCCGGCACATAGAAGCTGTGTGGCGCTTTGTGGCCGATCATGAGGAGCCAGGGTTTGCCGCCGTGATCGCGCTTGAGCCAGTCGAGCGCCATATCAGTGACGAGATGGGTATAGTAGCCGGGAATGACCTTGCCCTCTGCGCCGTTGATGCTCCATTCGGTGTCAAAATATTTGCCTTGCCCCTTGTGAGTGCCGAAAAAATTGAAGCCGGGCCGGGGTTGATCGTTGTTCTCGCCCATATGCCACTTCCCAATGTAAGCGGTGTCATATCCCGCGGATTGAAGCACCATCGGGAAGCTTTTGAACCTGGCCGGATACTCGGTGAAATTGTTCACCACACCGTGGGTGTGCGCATAAAGTCCGCTGAGAATGCTCGCGCGGCTGGGCGAACAAAGCGACGTGGTGCAGAACATATTTCTGAACTGAACCCCTTGATGCGCGAGCCGATCAATGTTAGGCGTTTTTACATAAGCATTGCCAGCATAACCGGGAGCATCCCACCGGATATCGTCGCAGAGAATAAAGAGAACGTTTGGGCGCGAGCCATGCTCCGGTTTCGCGCTGCCAGCTTTGGCCGAGGACAACAACGTCCCCGCAAAGAGCAATGCGCAAATGAAAAGCTTTTGCACAAGCCTGAGTGTTGGGCAAAAGAGAAGCTGATTCAAGCAGGGGAAGGTCTGGGAAAGCAGATTTCTGCGCGATGATAAAAAGCAGAAATGACTTGCCAGAGCCAGACCCCTCTTCGCTCGCTCACTGGCTATCTACGCCTTTCACCTGCATCTGAACACTATAAATGCTTTTGCACGCGGTAATAAATAACAGTTGCCGGTCTTTGCCGCCGAAACAAACATTGGCGGTCCACGGCTCCGGCACTTTGATTTGCTCGATTTTGTTTCCCCTCGAATCAAATACCGACACGCCCATGCCGGTCAGATAGACATTGCCTCGGTTATCAATCGTCATTCCATCCGAGCCCAGTTCACAAAATAATTTCTTGTCTGCGACCGATCCATCGGGCTGGATGTGATAAGCGTAAGTTTTCCCCGCTCCGATATCGGCGACGTAAAGAGTTTTGTCATCGGGGGTGCCGATGATCCCATTGGGCTGCTTCAAATCATCAATGATGCGAGTCAGATGCTTGAGGTCTGGTGAAAGGTAGTAAACGCATTGGTCCATTTGCTTTGGCCCGCGTTTCCAGTAAGGGCGCTGATAATAAGGATCCGTGAAATAGGCCGCGCCTTTGCGAGTAATCCAGACGTCATTCGGCCCGTTGAAAAGCTTGCCTTCATAATCCTTTAGAACGACCGTCACCTTCGCCTTCGCATCTATCCGCCATAGTTCATTTTTTTCATCGGCGCAGGCCCAAAGATTTCCTGCATGATCAAAAGCAAGCCCGTTGGCGCGCCCGCAGGGCTGCATAAACGTCGAGAGCTTGCCATCGGTGCTCCATCTCATGATTCGATCGTTCGGCTGGTCCGTAAAAAAAATATCGCCGTCTTTATCGCAGGCGGGGCCTTCAGTGAACGCGAAGTCTCCCGCAAGCTTTTGCAGTGTCTGGCCGGGCGCAATGATTTCGCTTTCGCCAGCTAATAAGTGCGAGGTCACGAGTGTGGCGCAGATAAGCGGAATTGAAGATTTCATCGTTGTTGCAGCCAAATTCATGCCTGGGTTGATGTAAAGGAGAATCAGATGTTACTGAGCGGAGAGGGGCATGACGGTGTTGGAAGTCAGGAACATCACAGCCGGACCTCGACCGCTCGCACCTCAGGGGAAACGGGGCCCTGTATAATCGAATATTATCAGTTTAGGAGTTACTCGCTCAAAAGGACCCAAAGGATTGCCATTTGACGGGCAAAGGACGTGGCGGCAACATCCGGGAAAACATTGAAAAACTCGCTGCAAATTGCATGAAATTCTCCGTTTTCTCAGTTGCCGGTTTTTGTATCGCTTTCAATTTGGCGGCCGCCGAACTTTCTCCTCTCGATCTCGGTGGTGTCCGCGAGGAACACCTCTTTATCCCGATGCGCGATGGAGCGCGCCTCTCCGCTTACGTTTATTTACCCCGGGGCGATGGACCATGGCCCGTTGTTTTCGAACAGCGCTATGCTCTCATTACCAACTCGGCTTCGCGAATGGAACTCGCGGCTCTCGCCCGACAAGGCTACGTGGCCGCACGAGTGAATTTTCGCGGCGCGCAATTGTCCGAAGGTATCTGGCGCGGCTACCGTTCACTCGGTTGGGGCGAGCTGAAGGACGGCTACGATCTTTGCGAATGGTTTGCCAGGCAGCCATGGAGCACGGGCAAGATTGGCACATTCGGCGGATCACAGGGCGGCTTCGCTCAAAACTTTCTCGCCGTCACGCGCCCACCTCACCTCGTCTGCCAGTACATGACCGACACCGGCTTGAGCTTGTTCCAGGAAGGCTATCGTATCGGCGGAATTACCCGCCCGGAGCGCTTCAAGAAAATGGATTCCACGGCGCGCAACCCCGAAGACAACCGCGCGCTGATGGCAGAATGGTTTCGTCACCCCACTTATGACGATTACTGGCGCGACGAAGATTGCTCGCTGCACTTAGCCGAAATGAACGTGCCTTGTTTCACAATCGGGAGTTGGTATGACTTTATGTGTGTTGGGAGTATCGAGAGCTTTAACGGCCGCCAGCACAAAGGCGGACCGAATTCGCGCGGCCGACAGCAGCTCGTTCTCGGCCCGTGGCTGCACGGTGGCGAGAAATCCAACAAGATCGGCGAAATGGTTTATCCGGAGAACGCGCGGTTCGACACCCCATCGCACATGCTTCGTTGGTTCGATCACTGCTTGAAAGGCATCAACAACGGCGTGGAGAATGATCCGCCGGTTCGTTACTACGTGATGGGAGCGGTCGGCGAACCTGGCGCGCCCGGCAATGAATGGCGCACCGCCAGCGACTGGCCCGTGCCGGCGACCGAAACGCGCTACTACTTGCACGAGCAAGGCAATTTGACCACCACGAAACCCCAGGCGCCGAAATCCTCGACGAGTTACCGAAGCGATCCTTTGCACCCGATGGAAATCCCCGGCACCAGCTTTCCCGGCGCGCGAGACGCGCGGAAGTTTGAGGAACAAAAGGAAGTCCGCACATTCACAACTGCGCCGTTAACCGAGCCCGTCGAATGGACCGGAAAGGTGCGCGCGGAATTATATGTTTCATCCACCGCGAAGGACACCGATTTCATCGTCCGCATCACGGACGTGTATCCGGACGGACGCAGCATCCTGATCATGGACTATGTGCGCCGCGCGCGATTCCGCAACGGCTGGGAAAGGGAATCCCTGATGAAACCGGGACGCACCTATCATGTCGGTTTCGACATTGGGTCCCTGAGCCAAATCTTTAATCGCGGCCATTGTATTCGAGTCACCGTTGCCAGCACGGGCGCACCGTTCATCGAACCTAACCCTCAAACCGGCGAACCGCTTACCATCGACTTCCCGGCGAACACCGTTACGGCCGTGAACACCGTTTTCCACCAGCGGGGAGAAGTGTCGTGCGTCATTGCGCCAGTGATTAAAAACGTGAAACGTGACATTCCGTGACTGAAGTTATAGGGATGGTGCGTGACCAGCGCTCGCAACGATCATGTAAAATGTCATAACACGTGATAATGGTTGATGACGTTCGTTTCATTTTGCGTATTCCCCGCCGTCATGCTTCTTTTGCTTAAAATGTTCTAAAATATGGCAAGGCTCCTCACTATTTTTGCGTGCGGGTTTTTCCTGGTCCCAGGTTTTGCGGCGTCGTCCGTGATAAAACCAGTCAACATCGTTTTTATTTTATGCGATGACCTGGGGATCAATGACCTTCATTGCTACGGACGTGAGGACCACCACACACCGAATCTCGATCGCTTGGCGGGGCAGGGCATGCGGTTCACTTCGGCTTATTGCGCTCAACCAATTTGCTCGCCTTCGAGGGCGGCCCTTTTGACGGGAAAAACTCCGGCACGGCTTCATCTGACCACCTACCTGCCGGGGCGGCCTGATTGCGTCTCGCAAAAAGTTCTCCACCCCGAAATCCAGTTAGAGGTGCCGCTTACAGAGAAGATGCTTCCGAAATACTTCAAGGACGCTGGATACACCTCTGCAGCTATTGGCAAGTGGCACGTCGGAGGAAATGGCTTTGGCCCGCTGAACCACGGCTTCGATGTGTATCACCCTGGCCAGGCCAATACCACCCCGTCTGCAAGTGAAGGTGGCAAAGGAGAATACGATCTCACAACTTTTGCCGAGCGATTTATCGAGACCAACAAGGCGCGCCCTTTTCTCGTTTATTTGGCTCACAACGCCCCGCACATTCCGTACGATGCTCAGAAGCGCCGCATCGACAACAATGCGCATGCATTTGAGCCGGCATATGCCGGCATGATCGAAACAGTGGATGACACGGTCGGACGGTTGATGGCCAAGCTCGAGGAGTTGAAACTCGCTGACAATACCATCGTCGTATTCACCTCGGATAATGGCGGATTGCACGTACCGGAAGGGCCGCATCCCAAAATCACTCACAACACACCCTATCGGGCTGGGAAAGGGTTCGTGTATGAAGGTGGCTTGCGCATTCCTCTATTGGTGCGCTGGCCAGGTCATGTACCGGCCGGCGAAGTCTCGGATGCTCCGATCATTAACACTGATTGGATTCCCACTCTAATGGAACTGGCAGGATTGCCCGCTCCGACTGGTTTGGATGGGATAAGTCTGGCCTCATTGCTGACGGGGAAGGGTCCAGCGCCGAAACGCAACTTATATTGGCACTTTCCGCACTACACTAACCAGGGCAGCCGCCCCAGCGGCGCCATGCGGGAAGGGAACTGGATGCTGGTGGAGTTTTATGATGAGGAAACGGTCGAGCTCTACGATTTAAAGAGTGACATTCGAGAAGCGCGCAACGTGGCGGCACTAAACCCGGAGCGGTCGGTCAAAATGAGAGCGGCGCTGGCCGCGTGGCGCAACCAAATGAGTGCGCAAACCAACAGGCCGAATCCGGATTTCGATCCGGAAAAGTTTCGCAGCCTTTATGTCGATGTTGATGCGAGCCAGTTTGATCCGGCGCAAGCCACCCCTGCTCAGTGGGAACAGATGTGGACCTGGCGCAAAGGTATGAATGCAGTCGTGTCACATGGCTCAAAGACGAAGCCTGAGAGTCCAGGGAAATGAAGCGGCGTCCGGCTGCGCATTCCAAAAGCACCCAGCCACAGGATTAGTGGCACCAGAACAAAGCAGAAAGTAGAAATCTGAAAGCAGAACTATTTTTTGGGGCGAATTGGAGCGAAGGAAGCAGAACAAAGCAACAGCGATTCGGAATTTTACAGGAGATCGCGGAGATAACAGAGTGGAACAGAGGACGTAGGAGCGAGGAGAAAACCCAGTCTGTGAAAACTCGTTTTGATCCGGATATGTCCGGAGTCAGAGGGAGTTGGGTTTTGATTTGCCAGAAAAATGGAAATTCCCCGCGGGGCTCCCCAAACCCAAGCGTCCGTCCGTCCGTGCGTTGGCTGGTTACTGCCCGGCGCAGCCACTGGTATTGTTCTTTGGAGTCGGAACAAGCGGATAGCTGGTGATTTTGATCGTGGAACCGAATAAATGACTCAACGAATTTTCATTCGGTAGAATGCATTTGTCGCTGGGGGAAAAGAGTTAGTGTAACGGCCACTTCCAGAGGCGTCAGGTTTGACAATCGCCAGATTTGCCCAAGGACCCGTAATTCTTGTGGCTCGCAACAATTGGTATTGGACCGATGGCATTCCGGAAAAGGATAAGACGAATCCATTGGGAAGCTTCACCCCTGCCTGCAAGTTGCTGGAAAGGTCTAGCCTGAAGATTGTACCCGCAAAGTTCTGATCGGCCGTAGTTTCAGCATACGGACCTGATGAGGTGACGCCGTATGCCTGAAAGTTCTGATCCAGTATGACACCGCCTAAAGGAAGGCTCCCAGTGATATAATTATCGAAGTAATACAGGACAGAAACCACCCCGTTCGTTGTCACGCGATAAACCGTGCCACCGATAACTCCGCCGTCGTTTTCAATGCTTGTCGCATAAAGTGCGCCATCAGGGCCGAACAGCAGGGGGCCCTCTGGATAAGACGGGCGCAAAAGATCGCAGAGTTTGGTGAGGCCGCCATTAGTGCCCGCTCGAAATACGGTTCCGTATCCACCGGAAGGACTGCTGTAAAATGTCGTTCCATACAGGAAGCCGTCCGTTCCTTGCGCCAGTGTGCCCCGGCTTCTCAATCCGAACGTCGATGGGTTGAATGAAGCGAGCGCGCTCAAAGTGCCATTGGTCGTGATGCGAAAAACCGTTCCATTATCGTACTGCCCGCCTGTTCCGGCGATTCCGTAGAAAGAACCGTCGTGCCCGCGGATCATTCCTCTATCAGGAAAGGTTCCCGATTCGAAGGTGAAGGACGCCAGGACTGTCAGCGAGCCATTAGTGGTAAATCGAAACGCTGCCCCATAACCATATTCCCCACCGTTCGAAGCCGTCCCATAGATCGCCCCATCGGATCCGAGGCAAAGCGGGCCGCGAGGCCCAAGCCCATTGGTAAAATCGAACGAAGCAATGAGGGTTATTCCATTGCTGCGCGTGAAGCGATAGAGTGTTCCATCTCCTGAAATGCCTCCACTGTATGCCACGCCGTAAAATGCGCCGTCCGGAGCCGCGAACAATGGTGAGGATGGATTGACTCCAGTCGCCGTTTCAAACGAAGAGACCGACATCGTCCCGTTCGTCTCCAATGTGAAAACTGTGCCCACCCCGTTAGTGCCCCCGTTGGGAGTTGTGCCGTACAATACGCCGTCATCGCCACGATATAAAGTCTGATCCGGACCCGCAGGCCCCCAGGGAGCAAATGAGGCCAGCGGTGTCAACACTCCATTGGCCGTCATCCGGAATGCCAATCCGACATTTGCGTGTCCTCCGGCTGGAGTTGTCCCGTAGAGCGCGCCGTCAGGGCCCGTGATGAATTCGTAACGCATCGAAGCGCCGTTACCGCCCGAGAAAGTAACCATGTTCGTCAGCATTCCATTGGTCGTTATTGAAAAAATGCCCCCTTGCACTCCATAAGCTTCACCTGACTCGCAGGCACCGTATAAGAGGCCATTTGTATGTTGCACGAGGCCTGCCCGCGGCAAGAGGGCCGTACTTCCGGCTACAAAATGATAGAGGGTGGAATGGTTACCATTCGTAGTGCATCGAAAAACTGTGCCGCGATCATAGGCCCCGCCGAGATAAGTCGTACCATACAGCGCGCCATCGGCACCGAAAATCACGCGAGACATTGGTCGCATCCCGTTTGTTCCACTGAACTCGAACAGGGCAGCCACTTCTCCGTTGGTAGTGACGCGGAAAACGGTGCCAAGGTTCGTGAATCCGCCGTCGATTGTTGTGCCATAAAAAGCCCGGTCAGGACCCTCGGTCATTGGCCCGGTAACTCGGCCTCCGCCTCCAGCCGACAGCACGGCGAATCTTGTAAACTCCCCCGAGGTAGTCATCCGAAAGATTCCATCGTCCCACCAGCAGCAACCGTAAAAAGCTCCGTCGCTTCCGGTTGTCAGACCGACTGGATTTCCTCCCTGGTACGGACCATTTGTCCCCGTAAATGAAAACAGTGAAGTCAAAAGGCCATTTGTGGTGACACGAAAGACTGTTCCGATTCCAGCAGTGCCGCCTCCATGGGTTGTGCCATAAAGCGCTCCGTCGCGCCCGACAACAACCCCGCCGATCGGTTTGGCGCCATTAGCGCCTGCAAAGGATGCGAGCGTGCTGAGATCTCCATTTGTCGTAACGCGAAAAACGTAACCAAGACCAAAAGCTCCGGCGCTTTCACAGGTCCCGTAAAACGAGCCGTCGGTTCCAAGCGTCAAACCGGAAGGATAAGGATACGGGTCTGGAAAACGGTAAAGCTCTGTGAAAGAGTACGCGTTTCCAATAAGCGCCGCCAAGCAAATTGCTCCCACCAGAAAGAGCCTTAGCGCCCGCTGCAAGGTGCCGTGACTCTGCCAATTCGATTTGGGCTTCACGCGCTGCCTTTTTACCACAATTCCAGGCTAAACTCGATAATTTTGTGTCTTCCCCTCCTTCGTCAAAAGCACTATGGAGGGCAGGCCACCCACTAGGGCTTGTTGGCGACATTCGTGATATTTTCACAAAGTCGGGTAACTGAGAAAGACAAAAATGAGGGATCGTCTTCGGGCGGCGGACCGTCGCAACCCCGGGCTGGTATGACGCAGTCCTTTTTGGGATTTAGATCACAACAAGAGGCGCGGAGGGGAATTCACATGAGATAACGGAGATAAAACCAGAGAACCTTTTTTTCAGTTCAACGTCGCAAATTCCTCAGGGACGGGCGGTTTGTGATGGTCGTGCAATGAGCAACCGCTTTCAGGGTTGGGTAGGGTTTTGTGTTGGATCCCAGGGGTAGCGACGGAAGGCGGCGGACCGTCGCAACCCTTGGCTGGTATGATGCAATCCCTTTGGGATTTCAGAGTTGGGGAATTGCGGCGTTCATCAAGGGTAGTGACGTTCGAAATGTAGGGTGCAATTTAATCTGGTCACTTCAGCTCTGCCGCTCCGCGGAAGCGATAAATTTAAACCGGGAAATGACCATTTTTCCATCCCGGGTGCTTTCCGCCAACCAAACACTGGGGGTTGCTGTCGAAATATCGATAGTTGTTTAATCGGCTGGGGTTGCTGTAGCTTGGCGCTGCAAATGGGGACTCGCCGATGAAACCGACCCTTTTGATAGTCGATGACGAAAAGAATATTCGCGAAGGTTTTCGCGACGCACTCGACGATCGATACGACGTGTACTTGGCGGAAGATGCCAGGCACGCGACTGAGCTGCTGGAGAAAGATCAATTTGACGTGCTTCTGACGGATTTTCGATTGCCCGGGGAGGATGGCATGAAGCTGATCGCCCGGGCGAAGTCGCTTTCCAGACCACCGATCTGCATTTTGATGACCGCGTACGGCTCGGAGGAGTTGGCCGTGGACGCAATGAAGCGCGGGGCGGATGATTACATTGCGAAAGGGCGGCTGCAAATCGACGAGCTCGATATGCGCATAGCGCGAGCGTTGCGCCAGCAGAACCTCGAGGTGGAGAATGTATCCCTGCGGCGTCAGCTCGATTCGAAATTCGGCATGGAAACGATCGTCGGCGAGTCCGGGCCGATGAAAGAAGTCCTGGACCTTGTGCAACAAGTGGCTCCAGCCCGTTCCACTGTCCTGCTCCAGGGTGAGAGTGGCACCGGGAAGGAACTCATCGCTAAAGTGATTCACCAAATCAGCCCTCGAGCCCTTCAGCCAATGGTGACGGTCCATTGCGCGGCGCTGGCTCCGACCCTTCTGGAAAGCGAGCTTTTCGGACATGAAAAGGGTGCCTTTACAGGCGCGCACGAACGCCGGATTGGCCGTTTCGAACAGGCTCAGGGAGGAACTCTCTTTCTGGATGAAATTGGAGAAATAGATGCCTCCATTCAAATCAAACTTCTGCGTTTTCTCGGCGAGCGCTCTTTTGAACGCGTCGGTTCCAATAAGACACTTTCCGCAGATGTCCGCCTGATTGCCGCTACCAACAAGAACCTGGCGGAGCTGGTCAAGGCCGGCCGTTTCCGTGAGGATTTGTACTTCAGGCTGCGCGTTGTCGAAATTCTATTGCCGCCGCTGCGGCAGCGTCCGGAAGATATTCCGCTGCTGGCGCGCACATTTCTGACCGAGTTTGCCGCTGAAAACCAAAAAAAGGTGTCCGGCTTTAGCCCTGAAGCGATGGATCTCATTTTGCGCTATTCCTGGCCTGGGAATGTCCGCGAGTTGCGGACGACCATGGAGCATGCAGTGGTCATGTGCCGGGGAGACCGGGTTACCCCGCGTGACTTGCCCCCGGTTTTGCGCGAGGCTGCAACGTCTTTCCCAGTATCCCTGGAAGCGCAGGGATCGTCCGACGCGAATCACATCACTGTGGACGAGGCTGAAAAGCAGCTCATGATCCGCGCCTTGAAACAAGCGCGGGGGAATCGCACACTGGCCGCAAAACACCTTGGTATGAGCCGACGCACTTTGCACCGTAAGATTCATCTTTACCACCTGGAAGACTTGTGAAAGCCCCCTTGTTGCAAGATCTCATTCATCGCCTCGAGGTCGGGGGAGGAGGCCTGCGTTTTTTCCGGGTAGGACTCAGCATTCTGGTTTTGATCGTGGTTGTCGGTGGCTACAACTGGCGGGCGTTCCGCAATTTTTCGACCCAGGAAGCGATGGATGCAGCGCAACTGGGCCGCAATCTTTCCGAGGGCAAGGGGTACACCACATTGTTCGTTCGGCCAATCAGCATTTACCTGGTCAAGCGGATGAACGAGCAAAAGCAGGGCAAAGGTGTCGCGGACCCGGCGGAGCTCAAGAAAATGCACCCGGACCTTGCGAATCCGCCGGTGTACCCCGTCCTGTTAGCTGGATTAATGAAGGTGCTGCCTTTCGATTATAAGCTGCCGCTACAACCAAAGCCTTCGTTTTGGAATTACAAAGGGTCCTTTTATCGTTACCAACCTGATTTCCTGATTGGCTTGTTTAACCAGATTCTTTTTCTGGCGACCATCGCCCTGCTATTCCTGCTGGCGCGGCGATTGTTCGATCCCGAGGTCGCGTGGATTTCAGCCATTTTGATTCTGGCTACGGAATTGTTTTGGCATTTCACTGTTTCAGGACTCTCGACTATTTTCCTGATACTGGTCTTCACCGGCCTGGTGTGGTGCCTTGTGTTGCTGGACGAAGAGGGGCGCAGCGAAAAAGCGGGAAGCGGTAGCAGCTTTATGTTGGCGGCAATGGCTGGAGCTTGCGTGGGGGTTGGCGGCCTCACGCGTTATGCTTTCGGTTGGCTGATCATTCCAGTACTGTGTTTCCTCATTCTTTTTGCCGGGCCCCGGCGCATTTTGCTGGTCTTCACCTCGTTGATCGTCTTCGCCGCGGTCATGCTTCCATGGTGTGTTCGCAACCTCAATCTCAGTGGCACCCCTTTTGGAACTGCCACCTATGCTGTTCTTGAAACCACGCTGCTTTTTCCCGGCAATCGCCTGCAACGAACTCTCGAACCCACTTTCACTAATTTTTCGCTCCTGCCCTTTTGGTTTAAGCTGATGGCTAACCTCCGGCAGATTGTATCGATTGACCTTCCAAAACTGGGGGGCAGTTGGGTCTCGGCTTTTTTCCTGGTCGGACTCCTTATCAATTTTCGAAATCCTGGGCTGAGGCGGCTGCGTTACTTTATCCTGATGTGCCTGCCGGTCCTTATCATTGCGCAAGCGCTGGGGCACACCCATCTTTCCGAGGATTCAGCGGAAATCAACTCGGAGAATCTCTTAGTAATCATTGCTCCACTGGTCCTTTTGTACGGTGTCGGCCTCTTTTTTGTCCTGTTGGAACAAGTCACATTGCCGGTGCGTCAACTGCGGTACGTGCTGATCCTTGTCTTTGCTGTGATTTCGAGCCTGCCGATGATTCTCATCTTTTTACCCCCGAAAAGCAGTCCGATCGCTTATCCCCCCTACAATCCTCCGATCATTCAATACGTGGCTGACTGGATGAAACCAACAGAGCTGACGATGAGCGATGTGCCCTGGGCTATGGCCTGGTACGGCCAGCGGCAGTCCGTTTGGCTCACGTTGAAAGCCAGCCCCGATGCCTCTGATCCAGCTACTCACGAAGATTTCCTGGCAATCAACGATTACTTAAAACCAATCGTCGCTTTGTACCTGACCCCGCGAACAATGGACGCGCGCTTTTTCACCGAATGGATTTCAGCAGGAGAACTCAGTTGGGGAAGCTTCATTCTCGAAGGCCTGGTCAAAAAGGAATTACCACCGACATTCCCGCTCCACAAAATGCTGCGTGCCTGGCTTCCGACGGGACAACTCGTGTTAACAGACTGGGATCGCTGGAGCGCACGGAAGCAATCGAAATAGAGGAGAAACGCGGAGCCTTTCTTCAATCGCTCTTCTGCCGCACTTTCTCCTTCTTCTCTTCCAATTCCGTAGTCAACGACTTGCGATCACTGACCAGTTGTTTTTCCAACTGTTCAAAGGCCTCCATCTCTCCGCGGTCTATGGCCTTGGCACGCTCTCGTTCTACCAGTAATTCACGCTCTGCGATTTTGGCTTTGTACTTCGATTCCAGTTCGGCAATCTCCGCTTTCTGCTTCTGTGTCAGCTTCGCCGTCGGCGAGCTTTTGTTCAACCGTTCCATCGCGAGTTCGTATGCGCTTTTCATAATTAGTGTTTCCCGTCCGGCTTTTTCTTCCATGGCATTGCCGGAAATTTTATCGGCTCGAGCTTGGGCTTTGCCATTTGCAATTCTGGATTATCCGCAGGTTTCGTATCTGGGGCTTTGCTTTCTTCGCGCCATGACGAAATCCGCGCCTGCAAACCGTGATGCTCGGCGGTCGTTTTATCGCCCGCTTTCATAAAGAAAAGCGAAAGATTTGTGTGCACCAGTTGGTCGTGCGGTTTCAAACGCTCCGCCTTTTTGCCTTCAACAATTGCGGTGGCATAGTCCCCCTTCCGATAATATGTCATTCCCAGCGCCAGTTGCGCCTCAAAATGGTGGGGTTCGGCCTCCAACACCGATTTGAGCTTCGCCGCTGCGGCGTCGTACTCACCCTGGCTAAACTCGAACATGGCCTCATCATATTGCGCCTGCAGATCGTCCATACAGTATTCCTTACAATGTTTAAGCTACCTGCCCTGACTTTCTTGCGCAACCACCGCTGCTTTCATCCAGTCCATTACGCCGGACCGGATTCGTTCTGCGTCTCATTTTCCGAAGGCGTAAAGTTTTGTCTGTGTCCGCAGGTAAAGGCGGGACCCAGCGAGCGCCGGCGTGGCAAAAATGCGTTCCCCAAAATTGGCCTGGTGTAAAATTTCCGGCTTGTCACCACCAGCCTTAACAATGGTCAAACGGCCAGGCACAGAGACGATGTAAATATGGCCGTCCGCTGCGACCGGCGATGCGTAATATTTGTCCGTGGCCTCGAGTCTTTCCTGCTGGTAAAAAGCCTTCCCCGTTTTGGCATCGAATGAGGAAATCAGGCCGCCATCGCGCAGGATATAAACCCTGCCGTCATAAAACAGCGGTGAAGGCACATACGGCAGGCCTCGAGTGGCTTTCCATGCCACGTGACTCTGCGAAATATTGCCATGTCCACCTGGTTGAATTGCGAGCAGGACATTCTCCGCTTTGGCGTCATTTGCGGCTACTAGATCGTAATCCATCTTTGTAATCTTGCCATCATGGTTGACATCCAAACCTCGCAAGAAATCGCGGCTCGGGGCGTCCACCTCGTCCAGAGTGATTTCTCCGTCGCCATTTTTATCATGCTGGCCGAGGAAGGCTTGCCACGAGGGCCTTGGGGAATCGCTTTTACCGGGCGACCAGCCTGCAAAGAAAAGCAGTCCCTCTCCCGTGATGGGCGTTGTGCACGCCAGCCCAGGCACTCCATCTACGGTCCATTTCTCGAGCCCATTTTTGATATCATAGGCCTTCAGCCGAACGGAGCCCGGCGCGACGACCTCGTCTGCCCCATTGTTGTGCCAAATAATGGGTGTGCCAAAACTGCCGTGCGCGTCTGCTCGCGACGTCTCCCATACTGTTTTTCCAGTGGCAATATCCAAAGCAAGCAGTGACGAATTCTGATCCTGATCGCGGTTCAAGATGACGCGGCCTTGAAAAATAATCGGTGATGTTCCCGAACCAAAGCTGCCACCGCTCATCGCGACCGGCAAAGCATGACGCCACAATTCCTTGCCTTTGAAATCGTAGGCAATGAGGCCGAATGAGCCAAAATAACTAACCACATGCCGCCCATCGACCGCGGGCGTTGCGGCCGCGGGACTGCCTTCACTATTATGAAATAATTCGAGTTTCGCGGGCTGAATCGGACGGCTCCACAGCAGGGCTCCGTTACTGGCAGCATAACAGCACGTTTGAAGCTGGCCATCCGAGAAAGTAGTCAAAAAAATCTTGTTGCCGCTGACGCAAGGTGAGGAGGGAGACCATGGCACGTTAGCGGTCCATACCACGCTGTTGCTCGTGCTGATCTGAACTGGAGGCCGTCCTTTGACCGATACGCCGGAGCAGTTCGGCCCGCGAAACTGCGGCCAGTCTTCACTGCTTCCCCATGCGCGCGGAACCAACATCATGCAGGAAAGCGCGCCAAAAAAGATGGCAGCCTGTGGATGATCAGAGCACAAAAACTTTTTGAGCGGGGAAAACATGAGAGCGGATTAGGTTATTCGAAATCACTTGGTTAGATGAACCGGATTAAAACATTTCCCTCAAACAGCCTCCAGCAAATTCGCGGATTCTGCGATGTCTATTTGGATTTCTTCGATTCATGGAATCATTTGCTGCCCATTTTGGCGGCTGGTTCGAGCTGGTTTTGACAGTCCATTTTTATTTGAAAGTTTTTTAAAAAAAGTCTTGCGCCTGTTTCTGCCTGCGGTATTTTGTTTTTGTTCTTTTGAGCGGAAAGCAATTGGAAATATCCAGTTGACTCGGTAATGCGGTTGGACTAATTTAGAAACTGCAATCAACGCAGCTCTGAGAGGCCGATTTGAGAAAACGATATCGGCTCTCGGTTTTTTTGTCCCCCAACGGGGAATTGATTTTAAAGGGCAGATTGCCCGGTTCGCATAAAATAATCAAATTGACAGCGAGCATTGTTCTTTCACAAGTGGATGAGAATCGGACCTCGGCAAATGCCGAACGTCGGATTGGGTTTTTTCGCCAATTCGGTTTTCGACATTCCTTTGTAGGGGCTGTAGCTCAGTTGGTAGAGCGGTAGCTTTGCAAGCTATAGGTCAGGAGTTCGAGTCTCCTCAGCTCCACCAGTTTTTCGTAACAGCGTTAAAGCGTAGAGCGTGAAAGCGTGAAGATCCACGCTCCGACGCTTGAACGTTTTGCACGCTCTGACGATCCGTTGGGCGTGTAGCTCAGTTGGTTAGAGCACGCGCTTGATAAGCGCGGGGTCAATGGTTCAACTCCATTCACGCCCACCATTTTTTCTCGCACGGCGAGAAAATGCCGCGAAGGGTAGAAAAGCCAAACCACTTGTAAAACAGATTTGCCGGCGTTGATCGCCCGGGATTGCATTCCCAGGAAGGAAAGAGCCGGCCATCGTTCTTTGAAAATTGCACATAGGTAGATTAATAGGGCAAATTACAGTTCGCTGAGTTCTGTTTGTTTCCTGCCGAAGGGAGCAAATAGGTTAACTTTGTGATCAAGCTACTAAGGGCTTATGGTGAATGCCTTGGTGCCAAGAGGCGATGAAGGACGTAGTAAGTTGCGATAAGCCACGGGGAGCCGCAAGCAGGCTTTGATCCGTGGATCTCCGAATGGGACAACCCACCCCGCCAATTAAGTGCAGAATGATTCAGTGCATCAGTTGAATGCTTTGGTTGCATTCTGCATTTCATTGGCGGGGTATCGACGGATGAATTCATAGTCCGGCGAAGCGAAACGGGGTGAAGTGAAACATCTCAGTAACCCCAGGAAAAGAAAACGAAGCGATTCCGTCAGTAGTGGCGAGCGAAAGCGGAACAGCCTAAACCGGGAGGACTTGTCTTCCCGGGGTTGAGGGACCTTAATATGGGAGTTTGAAAGTTAGTGTAACCATCTGGAAAGTTGGGCCATAGACCGTGACAGCCGGGTGCACGAAAACTCGATGACCCCTAGAGGTATCCCAAGTAATGCGGTGCACGTGAAACTCTGCATGAATCCGTCCGGACCACCGGATAAGGCTAAATACTCCTTGGCAACCGATAGTGAACTAGTACCGCGAGGGAAAGGTGAAAAGAACCGCTGTTAGCGGAGTGAAATAGTACCTGAAACCATAAGCCTACAATGTGTAGGAGCCCCGTAAGGGGTGACTGCTTGCCTTTTGCATAATGAGTCTGCGAGTTATTGTCCGTGGCCAGCCTAAACGGTTCTGCCGTGGAGGCGAAGGGAAACCGAGTGTTAACAGCGCGACCAAGTCGCGGGCAATAGACCCGAAGCGGAGGTGATCTACTCTTGAGCAGGTTGAAGCTGCAGTAACATGCAGTGAAGGACCGAACTCGTGGATGTTGAAAAATCCTGAGATGACTTGAGAGTAGGAGCGAAA